>Ga0228711_1010503_pt1 | contig 12145 bp, 5 predicted proteins | sample MedpolnodulmetaG_2_FD_177996 | JGI IMG/M metagenome (GOLD analysis project Ga0228711, IMG submission 177996) | Root nodule microbial communities from Medicago polymorpha collected in Santa Monica, California, United States - brown nodules | ecosystem: Host-associated > Plants > Roots > Nodule...
TGTCCTCGATCTTTCCTCTAACAGATTGAATGGGTTGCTGCAGTTAGATGAGCTTTTGGAGCTAAGAAATTTAACTGCACTAGACCTTTCATACAACAACATATCAATCAATGTGAATGTTGAAAATGCTGATCATATTTCCTTTTCCAATATTAGTACTCTAAGGTTGGCATCCTGCAACCTGAAAACTTTCCCTAGTTTCTTGAGAAACAAATCCAAATTGAACATTCTAGACCTTTCAAATAATCAAATTCAAGGAAAAGTGCCGAACTGGATATGGAAGCTACAAAATCTTCAAAGCCTTAATGTTTCTCACAATATGTTCAATGATTTGGAAGGACCTTTGCAAAACCTCACTTCCAACTTGGTAGCCCTTGACCTTCATAACAACCAATTGAAAGGTCCAATTCCTGTTCCTGAATTTGCTTCTTATTTGGATTACTCAATGAACAAATTTGATTCTGTTATCCCACAAGATATAGGTAACTACCTGTCTTTCACAACTTTTCTCTCTCTTTCGAATAATACTTTGCATGGCACTATCCCTCTTTCCCTCTGCAATGCTTCAAATCTTCAAGTGCTTGATATTTCCATTAATAACATTTCTGGAACAATTCCCTCATGTCTAATGACAATAACTCAAACCCTTGTGGTATTAAATCTGAAGATGAACAATCTCATTGGTACTATTCCAGATGTGTTCCCACCTTCTTGTGTTCTAAGGACTCTTGATCTACAAAAGAATAACTTACATGGACAGATTCCAAAATCTCTTGTGAAATGCTCAGCATTAGAAGTATTAGACCTTGCACAAAACAACATCATTGACATATTTCCATGTTTGTTGAAGAACATATCCACAATCCGTGTCATAGTCTTGCGCAACAACAAATTCCATGGTCACATCGGATGTCCAAAAACCAATGGAACTTGGCACAGGCTTCAGATAGTTGATCTAGCCTTTAACAACTTCAGCGGAAAACTACCCGGAAAATGCTTCACAACATGGGAAGCAATGAGGTCTGATGAAAATCAAGCTGATTGTAAGGTAAAACACGTCCAATTTGAGGTTCTCCAATTTGGCCAGATATATTATCAGGATTCAGTGACAGTTACAAGCAAAGGTCAACAGATGGAGTACGTTAAAATTTTAACGGTCTTCACTGCCATCGACCTCTCATCCAACCATTTTGAAGGCGAAATACCAAATCAGTTATTCGACTTTAAGGCACTCTATGTGCTCAACTTGTCAAACAATGCACTTACTGGCCAAATTTCATCCTCCATTGGAAATCTGAAGCAGCTTGAGTCCTTAGATCTATCAACCAACTCACTGGAAGGAGAAATTCCCACACAGATTTCAACTCTTTCTTTCCTATCATTCTTGAACCTCTCTTTTAATCACTTGTCAGGAGAAATCCCAACAGGTACACAAATTCAATCATTTTCAGAATCTTCCTTCATTGGTAATGAAAAACTATATGGCCCTCCTTTGACAACAAACAACGCCACCAATAGAAGTCTACCAACAACAGAATCTGTCATGAAATTTGATTGGCAGTATGTATCCACTGGAATTGGTTTTGGAGTTGGAGCTGGAGTGGTTTTCGCACCATTGATGTTTTGGGAGAGAGGCAAGAAATGGAGCAATGGCATCATAGACAAAATTCTCATGGCAATTCTTCCATTATTTGGATTGGTTTATACTCCAATTGGCGATGACGAAGAAGATGACACAAAAGAGGACCCAAATATGACAGATGACAGTGAATACAATGAAGAGGAAGATTATTGGAGTTATCCAAGGTTGTATTGTGTGTTTTGTTCCAAATTTGACAACAATAAGAAAAAGGTCATTCATGATCCAAATTGCACTTGCTTCCACTCATCACCAGGTTCAAATTCAACAGATTATTCAGATTCATATTCTTATTAGTCACATACAAAAGATGAAAACTTGATTTTCTGTTTTTGCTTTTTTATTTTTTGCTTATCATTATTCTTTCCCTCTGAATGCATACATGTATATGTATTGTATATGTATATTGTATATAAACACACAAAATCATTCAAATTGTGGCAATCTATGAAGCACTGACACGAACATATGATACGACACTATTACATACATGTAGATACTGATAAAATTTTGAAAAAATACGTGATTGAACATAACTACATGTGTCAGTGTCGTGTTGGCGTCCGACATCAACATGTGTCGGACATGGGTCACGCCTTTAATCTGAAGTGTCAGTGCTACATAAGCGGCCACCAAGCAATGAGAAATCAAAGAGCAATAATTTACACCCTTATGTTGTAAACTGTAATGATAAAAAAAGGTTAAATGTTCAGTCAGGATTTTCATCAAACATTTTGAAGGCATATCAATGATTATACTAAGACTATACTTAGATACATAAAAGCTAAAAAAATAGATAAGTGCAAATAATATTTGTACCCTTTTGAAGATTCTCAAATCACATATGAGAAATTTGAATTGAAAGGAAACTTGGCAGTTAAGTAAGTGGTGATGATTTTGTTCATGGTATTGAGTCGTTTATTGAGTCACTTGATATAGACACAATAGAGCGTCGTTTTTGAAATGGGCAGTTATATTTAGTACTGCTTATCCGCACCTATATTTTACTCAAGTACACCCTTTCTTCAGTCTTTTCTTTAGTTTCCTCCTTTGGCATTTAGAAGTTGATTTTCATTTATATATATTATGCGTGTAAAATATTGTCAATCAATCATAAGTATCATAAAAGTTTGTATTTTATCATAATCACTTCTAAAATCATATAAAAGATTGATTGTGATTTGTTAAGTGTAAACCTCTCTACTATAAAAATGCATGTGTTTGGTTGGTTGCACGTTTAGTGGGAAAAACCCCGAGTTTGCAAGTTCACTAAAAGAAAGTTGTCGTGATTTACAAAAGCTTCATTCTTACAACTTTTGTAAGATAAGAGATCAATTAAAAAAATTAATAAACCAAATGATTTTTTTTAAAAGAAATATAACTAAAGGAAGAAGTTAAAGCGAAATATCTAACTTTTTTTTACTCAAAAAAATGTCTAATTAAAAATTCCAAAGGTTGAGAAATCAAAATTAAATTGAACAAATAAGATAACTAGCAGAAATAATTTCATTTTGGATTAAATAAGTAAATAGTCCTCTAAATATACTAACATTTGATTTTAGTCATTCTAAAAATTTTCTTAGGTTTTTGATCCCTCCAAAAAATATAAAAATTCATATTTAATTCATGTTTTGTTAAAATATTCTATTTTTTTTCTGGAGAGATTGTCATAATATTCTACCATTTTCTAGAAAATTTGATTGAAAACTATGAAGGTTAGACATAAGTTGAATAAAAAGTATGGATTAATTTCATAGATTAAATATTTTAGAGAGACCAATCACCTAAGAAATAATTTAGAAGGACTAAAAATAGTTAGTGAAACCATTTATTTATTTAACCCTTTCATTTTCACAAGAATGCATGTTCGAGATCGTTTCTTTCTACTTTCCACTTGTTTTTTTAAGCTACTTTCCACTTGTTTTGTTACTACAAGATCCTTGAATTTCGTCAAGAGCTAGAACAATCAAAATCCTCGACGTGTAGCAACACGTGTTATGCCCCTAAGACATTGCTCTCACACATCAAATTTCTCACGACACACTTAGCCACATGTCACAAACCTAACATTTTCCCAAAAATTCCACACCCCATAAATCACCTTTCATTTCTCACTTTTTATTCCCATAATAACGCAAAATCACACACCACCATCATACCAAAAACAAGAATAAGATCAAAGAAGCAAGAAAAAACACCCAAAAGAAAAACATCAATATGGCTAGTGATGGAAGTGAAGTGTTCAAGTTGGTGTCACCAGCAATAGCAAACGAAGGAAAACTACCAAGACAATTCACTGATGAAGGACAAGGAGCAAAGAAAAACATATCACCACCATTGGAATGGTACAACCTACCACAAGGGACAAAATCTCTTGCACTTGTTGTGGAGGATATTGATACACCCGACCCAGAAGGTCCACTTGTACCATGGACATGCTGGGTCGTGGTAAATATTCCTCCGACAATTAAGGGATTGCCGGAGGGATTCTCTGGCAAAGAGGAGGAGATGGGTGGTGAGTATGCTGGGATTAAAGAAGGGAACAATGATTGGAAACAACCTGGTTGGCGTGGTCCGAGGTTGCCTACACATGGTCATAGGTTGGAGTTTAAGCTCTATGCCTTGGATGATGAGCTTCATCTGGGTAATAAGGTATATAATTTATTTTTTTGTAAATTCTATGTTTTTACATTATTGTTTGTTGAAATTGTTTTCTTCTATATAAAAAAGAATATAAATATATGAAAAAAAATAATAGTATAAGAATATTTTCAGTATGTGTGTTGTTTAAAAAATAATAATGAAATTCCGTTCATGTATGATATCGTGTGACATGTTTGTTTCATATATAGCTTCTAAATGCATATAAACTAAACCCATTTGAGTTGATTCAGTGTTAGATTTGAAACTTTGAGGTGTATTTCTCTTAAATTTTAAGGATCAATTATTTTCGGTGTAAGTTTGGATAGACTAATTTAGCTTATTTATAAAAATGTATCTGGTGTCAATTTGTATAGACTAATTTAGCTTCTTAAAGAAATCATATAAACTAGAGTAACTTGTTTGAAAGTTGATTTTTTTTTCTCTTCTTTCATTTGGTGAATTTATTGCAGGTGACAAAGGAGAAAACCTTGGAAGCCAAGGAAGGGCACGTGCTAGGAGAAGCGACTTTAATGGCTATATTCTAAGTAATATTGTGATGTTAAAACTTGAACTACTAGTATTATACAGTGTCTTTAACTGATGTATCATTTTGAATCCAATGAGTGGAGCTTTATTTAATCCCAATACACTATAGTTTTGTCTTATTTGCAAATTAGAAGATAACTTCTTGATTGAAACTTCACCTAAAAATAATTATATTTTTTGGACAAATAGTCATTTTTATACCAGGATGTCATACAATAGTTTTTTGATTGTGTATTCATTTAGTTAAAATGGTCTCTTCACATTAAAATTTTAACGGCAGTGACATCTTGACTAACAAGTAACTAATTATTTTAGAATAAGTAACTATTTTTTATTTTTGAGTGTTTACGTTGTTATTTATCTTGCTCCAATCATCAAGACTTCGAGTCTTATTATTGTATACTGCAAATTAAATTTTCTTGTCATGTTATATATGAAAATTAAATTTCTTATTTAGTCTAGACAAAAAATAAATAGTATTTTGTTTTAGGAAAGTAAATCGCAAAACAAGAATCATTTCTTGTAATTTAATTTTGCAAAAAAAAAGACCAGAAAATGTGGCAGTGATAGTTACACAGAGAGACCAGAAACCATTATGACATTAATAAACCTATATATCCTTGTAAGCTTATATAAGTATTGCATGGTTATTATATAAGTATTGTGTCTATGTGACATTTTTAAAAAGCTTTCTCACACTATTAACAATTTGATATCGTCTCTTATTCATTTTTATAACTTCTCACCATTTTTTATTCAATCTAATAATAAATAACAAATTCATTTTTATCTATAAATAATTATCAATTTATGTTTAATAATAAATAACAAATTCATTTTTATCTATAAATAATTATCAATTTATGTCTCTTTCTCTCTATTGTGAGTAGTCATTAAAATTTTAGTTTCTTCTCCTTCATTTACCAATCAAAGAGAGATGATTTAGGATTAATTTTTTTTTACCAAAAATCACTCCTCTAACTTGTTTTTCTCTTTTCATATATTGAAATAAATGATTTTCACATCTATTTCGTTTTTTATTTTGTGATTTTGTCGTCTTTGTGCGACTTGGTTTGTTCGTCGTCTTTGTGCAGCGTTGTTTGTCTTTCTTGTTTTGTTCGTGTATTTGTTCGGTTCAAATTGTCAGATCAACTTAGATCAAGTGCAAATCCAATCAATGACTTTGATGTTGTTCACGTTGCAGATCCGGAGACATGGGTATTACGAAGACTAAAATATAGTCACATGTGTAGGCTTTTGTACTTTGCCGTTTTATGTTATTAACATGAATGTTGTGAGTTTGTTCACAGATTCATCATTTTTGTTTTTAGCGAATTTACATTGTATCAATGTACTCTATCAATTTGAATGAATATCATTTATTCTTATAAATTTTTTTATTAATTTATGTCTAATGGTTCATGAATAGATTAAAAAAACTTCTCATTACTAGAAACTATAAATACATTTTATACCTTATTAGTCCTAACTTTTCAATATATATCTTAGGCTTAATTGCACTTTTGACCCCCTATGTTTCAAGAAGTTGCAATTTTGGCCACCTAACTAATTAAAATACAAAACAGCCCCCTATGTATTGGATCTTTGGCAGTTTTGGCCTCCTAGACCAATTTTGATTCGGTCAACGCTGACGTGACACTTCAAAACAATGCACACGTGACGGCTTTGAAGTGCCACGTCAGCGTTGACCGAGTCAAAATTGATCTACGGGCCAAAACTACCAAAGATCCAATATATAGGGGGCTGTTTTGTATTTTAATTAGTTAGAGGGCCAAAATCGCAACTTCTTGAAATATAGGGGGCCAAAAGTGCAATTAAGCCTATATCTTAACTATACTCGAATCAAGAAGAAACAAAAACTAAATTGTCATTGTTGTCTTAGCTTCTATATAGTTTTTAAAACGGTTATGCACGGATATATACTAGCTTAATTCTTTTTTAAATTTTTAATATTTACTCTTATTACATTTTATTTATTTATTTTTATAGATTTTACATCTTATATAATTCATAGTTAACTGGCATCCTTTTTATTCATTTTCTTCAGCTGGTCAGTTTCATTTTGATTATATTAATAAAATTTCTTAATTAATTGCTTATACCCTTTCATTCGTGTTATTTAACTAACCAATACTAAATTCATACTATAATAAGCACTACAAGGACATGCAAAAACATGATTACTCATCTCTAAAGGATGAGGAAGTTTTGAAGGGAAATGAAGGAGATGAATTTTATCTATCCTTTAAAGTAGTCGTCTTTCATGAGAACGGAAATATACTCTCTATCAAAAATGACTTTGTTGTTTGTCTTTGCTAGGTGCAACACTTTTTATAGAGAAAGTGTTCAGAAAAAAAATTATAACATTCACGTACATGAATAAGTTAGACAACTCTTGCAATTCCTTTTCTTATAAAATTCCTTGATCATTTTTTTAATATATACGTAATTTTTTTTACATTAAATAGTTCATCGACCCTATTATTTATTTTATAGTGGTGTTCATTCAATTGGTTCTTTCTAATGTTTTTGTTGTCACATTTGATGGATACTAAATTTGACGAAAACAAAATAATATTCATTCATTCAAATTGATAAAATACATCAAAATCAAGATCGTTAAAATATAAAAGGTAAATCTGCGAACAAATTCACATCACCCGAGTTAGTATTGGAAGTGTAATTCATTTAGTTAGGAATTTGTTTTAATATTTGTTTTGATAGTTTGTTAAATAGCTTGTAAAGTAACAAACTTAGGTTACTTGTATAGGAAGAAATAAATTTGTTAGATAGTTTGTTATGGTTTGTTACATCACCTAGATGTATATATACTCCATATCAGTTGTAAATAATATAGATTGATTCATTCAATAAAACTCTTCAAATTTACACATCCAACCTCTCTCTCTCAAAATCTCTAAAACCCTAGAAACCCTAGGTCATAACTGTTTTCTGTTATAACAGTTTTTCTTCAGTTTTGTTCAAGTTTTTTCACCATTGTTCCATTAGTTAATAGTATAAAACGACAAAATACCTACAAATAATATGATAAAATCTAAATCATACACATGCTTTAGGATCTGCAATGTTGACGTCCAAATCATTGATTGAATCTGTAATTAACTGAAGTTGATTTTTCAATATGAATCAAACGAACACCGCAACAAGACGTGAAATCAAAACAACGTCGTACAAGACGAATAACAACAGAACACTGCACTCAAACGACGAAATCACAAAAAAAAACACAAAAGAAAGCACTGGAGTGATTCTGGGTCAAAAATGACCTAAAACCACCCATCTCCAATGAGTTCATTAAAGAGAAAGAAAACTTTCGGTTACACATAGTTACTTGCTGCAGAAGTAGCAGATACATCTTAATCTAATTATCCTTTAATAATTTTTAAACAACCTTTTCTTTCACATGGATATTATGTTCTTTTTCATTCTTTATTTTTCGCTCTTTATTATTATTGACCTATAAAATAAAATTGTCACAAAAATTATTGTCATCACTATGAATATCTTCCTCTTATTTTATGTTATTCAATCAATGTATAGGAGAGATCAGTTCCAACCGCTAGGGGTTGTCAAACGTGTCAAAGTCAGAATATTTCAATTTTTCTAGCATGACACATGTTCAACCACAATCATCATTTATAGACATGAAGTTACAAACACAACGCAAACTAATCAATTATAGCATTTGCAAAATACGCAACAACGTACACAAATAATAAGCATATTTACTTTGCTATCCATGGCTAGCAAAGAATTCAAGTTGGTTTCACCAGAAATTGACAAAGAAGGAGGTGTCAAATTACCAAGATATTACACACATGAAGGCATAGGTTCAAAGTGGAACATATCTCCACCTCTAGAATGGGATAACGTTCCTTCCAAAACCAAGAGCCTAGCTCTTGTGGTCCAGGATATTGACACCGTGGATCCAGCTGGACGTACGGTGCCAATCACCCACTGGGTAGTGGTCAATATTCCGGCAACTTTGACAAAGTTGCCAGAAGGATTGTCGGGAAAGGAAGATGAAATGGGAGATGAGTATAATGGAATTGAAGAAGGACTTAATGATTGGAAGGTGAATTTGTGGCATGGTCCTAAGACTCCTAACTATGGTGATAGGTTTGAGTTTAAGCTCTATGCTTTGGATGATGATATGCAATTTGATAACAAGGTAACAATTTAACTAGCTCGATTTGATATTACAACACAATAAATCTCTTAAGACTTTAAAATATATTTTATACACCCGTCTAATCTGTCTAAAATTATAGCAAGTCATTACACTCCTTAAAAGATAAAGGATTATTAAAGTAAGATTTTAATGATACACTAATCTAATCATATTATGCTCATTTGAAACTTTGACAGGTGACAAAGGAGAAGCTGTTGGATGCAATAACAGGCCATGTACTTGGAGAAGCTGTAATGATTGCTACTTTCTGATATATGCACTGCCATCTTAACAAGGCCATGAAGATTAGTCCAAAGAATATTCACTATATTATTTCTGCTTTTGTAGTTTCTTGTGTTATTATTACTTTGCATGTATTTTGTCATATTTTGTGAAATACTCCGTTCTTATATCTAAGCATCCATTTGATTTTATTTTTGTCTCTAAATGTAAACCCCTTTTCAAATTACTAGATACATTTATTATTTTTTCCTAAACATACCCCTAATTAATACTACTATCTTGTCTTAAAATATGAAAAGTCAAACATTATCATAATGCATTATCCTCCACTAGATCAGTTTAGTTAATATTTGATGCTACAACTTACGGAAAAAAAAACTATAATCATAAAAAATCAAACATGTGTGAAATTAACCGTATTTAAGGTCTTGGTTTTGTCAAATGTGTAAATTTTATTGTTAATAGGATTCAATTTTTCCTTTACGATAATAAAGCTTACCATGTGTAAGGCCGTCATATCAACCTTATATTCATGAGGACTAGAATCAACTAGATTGTGCACCTTGATTCAAAAAAAAACTAAATTGTGCGCGCGCACGGGTGAGTTATATGTGGAAAAAAAAATCATGTTATGAATCTAATTAACAACTATTTATAGATAATTGCATACATTTTGTAAAAAAAAGAAAGATAATTGCATACATAAAATTCATGTATATTAAAGAAACCTAATCTTCTAACTTGAACCTATTGGAACATGTTAAAACGAATTTTGATGTTTACATCACATAACTTTTACCAATAAAACACAAATTGGGAACCCAAGACATCTAACAACAAAGTATATACATCTGCAATTTGTTGATTTGATATGTAATTTTTGCTTTTGATAGACTCGGCTCATTTAATTACCATAATTCATATATAGTACTTTTTTTAAGGAATAATTCATAGTACTTATAAAATCGTTATTTTAAGATTATTTATCCATACCAATAAATATGATAAACTTTGTCACTTTTAGTAGAATTATTTGTTTCTTTTCTGTAATAATTTTAACTATTTATCAAAGTATTTCCACTCGGCTCTTGTTCGTCGCCGGAGAAGGAATGCTATCGTTTCTCTTGTGGTGAATGGTACCGTGGTGGAAGGTGTTCAGCCTATTTGGAATGCGGGTTTTGCTCATTTCAGAGATCATTTTGAGGTGTCGATTGTAACAAGACCAGGGGCAGAGAATCTATCCTTTAATACTTTAACTACAGCCGAAGGAACGGGTCTCATAAAGCCTTTTACGGAGGCTGAGGTTAAAGCGGCTGTCTGGGATTGTGAGAGTTTTAAAAGCCCAGGCCCGGATGGAGTTCATTTTGGTTTCATAAAAGATTTTTGGGATCAGTTAAAAGGTGATGTCATGCGTTTTATCTCAGATTTTCACCGGAATGGAAGATTGACTCGCGGTATCAATACTACTTTTATCGCCCTTATCCCAAAGGTTGATAGTCCTTAGAGATTAAATGAATTTCGACCTATTTCCTTGGTGGGGTGCCTCTATAAAATTTTGTCCAAAGTACTATCTAATCGGTTGCGTATGGTGATTGGAAAGGTGATATCTGATACTCAGTTAGCTTTTGTGCAGGACAGACAAATTTTAGATGGCATCCTGATAGCCAACGAGGTGGTGGACGAGGCTCGCAAAACGAAGAAAGAGCTATTGCTCTATAAAGTTGACTTTGAAAAAGCGTACGACTCGGTTGACTGGGGGTATCTCGATGTGGTGATGCACAAAATGGCGTTTCCGGTGCTTTGGAGAAAGTGGATGAAGGAGTGTATTACAACGGCAACGACCTCTGTTTTAGTTAATGGCAGCCCAACTTGTGAATTTCCGTTAAAGAGGGGCCTGCGTCAGGGTGACCCTCTCTCGCCTTTTCTTTTCTTATTAGCAGCGGAGGGGTTGAATGTATTGATGAAGTCTGTGGTAGATAATAATTTGTACACGGGTTATGAGGTGGGTAATCCAAATTCGGTTGTGGTGTCCCATCTGCAGTTTGCGGATGATACGTTGCTGGTGGGAACGAAGAGTTGGGCCAATGTTCGAGCATTAAGGGCGGTGTTGACTCTGTTTGCAGCTATGTGAGGTCTCAAAGTGAATTTCCATAAGAGTTTGCTGGTTGGTGTTAATACTGGGGATTCGTGGTTGAGAGAGGCGACGTCCATTCTAAACTGTAAGGTCGGTAAAATACCATTCTTGTATCTTGGTCTTTCGATTGGTGGTGATCCTCGGAGGTTATCTTTTTGGGAACCCGTGATGAATGTTATAAAATCTAGATTATCGGGGTGGCAGAGTCGCTTTCTCTCATTTGGGGGTCGGTTGGTCCTTCTCAAGTCTGTCCTGACCTCACTTCCTGTCTATGCTCTTTCCTTCTTCAAGGCTCCGTTAGGTATAATCTCTACTCTTGAATCTATGTTTAAAATTTTTTTTTGGGGAGGGTGTGAGGATAACAGGAAAATTTCCTGGATTGCTTGGAGTTCTGTTTGTTTGTCTAAGGCGTGTGGAGGGTTGGGGGTAAGACGGCTGAGGGAGTTTAACCTTGCTTTGTTAGGTAAATGGTGTTGGAGGTTACTGGAGGACAGAGGGAGTTTTTGGTATAGAGTGTTGGTGGCGCGGTATGGTGAGGAGGCAGGGAGGTTGGAGGTTGGGGGCCGGAGTGGTTCTTCTTGGTGGAGGGAGATAGCGAAGATTAGGGATGGGGAAGCGGGAGCTGAGAGGGGTTGGTTTGGCGAGAGGGTGTCGAGAGTACTAGGAGATGGGAAAAACACTTTTTTTTGGTTTGATAATTGGGTAGGAGATGTTCCCTTACGTAGGA
>Ga0228711_1010504_pt1 | contig 12141 bp, 13 predicted proteins | sample MedpolnodulmetaG_2_FD_177996 | JGI IMG/M metagenome (GOLD analysis project Ga0228711, IMG submission 177996) | Root nodule microbial communities from Medicago polymorpha collected in Santa Monica, California, United States - brown nodules | ecosystem: Host-associated > Plants > Roots > Nodule...
TTCGAACCTTTTTCCCCTTTTCTCTTAAAATTAAATGTTCAGTCGTGAAATAAAATAGCGAGTCAAACGCTAATCAAATAGCCTTGATCTCCGAAAAATGGCGCGACAGGATGTATTTGTTCATTCATATTGTCCTTTAAGTTCTTTGTCCGTTTCTACACGTGGTCAAAAGAATACAAAACTGTGCTCATATTCTTTGATGGAAACTGCTATAAAAGACGACAAATCTGACGTGGAGTCTGGGTCCCTCGTGATCTCTTGAGTCTGGGGGTCTTCTAAGTCTGATGCAGCCTTCTGAGTCTGGCTAGGTCTTCTGAGTTTGATGATCTTCACGGAATCTGATGAGGCCAATCTTCAGCTTTTGAGAGGTGTCATTTTCTTCTGATCCAAGATGTTGACTTCTGGTTAACCTTTCTTCATATCTTGTACCATCGTCTTTTGAGTAACTCTTGTGCTTCTGATGCTTTAATACATGTTCAATACTTGATGAATATTTTCTATAATCCTATACACTTAAACAAATATTAATATATTCAATTGTTCTTCAATACTTTGTTATCATAAAAACTTTATATTAATTGCACAAAACCACTTTTGTTCCAACAAGATGGAGCCATAGAAGGTGTATAAATTGTATAAGGTTGGTGGGAGATTGTGACTCCCAACAATACATCATCTAACTTGGCTAAAATAATAGTTGGTCAAAAAAAAAACTTGGCCAAAATAAAATTTCCCGTGTCATCTTAATACCTCACAAAGTCATTGAAATTACAATTTCAAATCAGCTTATGGTATCAAAGTTCCAATGAGTAAGCATCATAATCACCTCCCCATCCATGCTAGCTCATTCAAAAACTAGTGCATCTGGATACACCTCAGTGACCTCACATTACGGCCGAAACTCCAAATCAAGTAATCATGGAATAAAAAATATATTTTTCTTCTATTATATTCTCTCTTCTCCTCTTATTGAATCAATATATCATAAAAATATATTAAGTTAGCCTCATTTTAATTATTTCTTTAGGGGAGTCAATCTTATTTTAATTATCACTATAATATTTTTTTTATATGTATCAAAATAAGTGTCACTTGAAACTCACAATATTTATTTTGAAGAAATCAAAATGGATTATATTAACAGAAACAAGTTATCCCTTTAGCATACGGTGTGCCAGAGTGGCTAGACCAAAGTTTACAACGATATAACAATAAAAAAGATAACAAAAATTAAGCAAGACCCGAGCATAACCATGGGTTTTTGCACCAATCGTGAAACTGATAAGAGAACGCTGCATTATTAGCCTTATGCCACCAAAAGGAAAGTTGTTTAATATTTTCTGGAAGTTGAAGAGTAGTGTTCTCTTTATCCCTGAAAACTCTATGATTTCTTTCCTTCCATATGACCCACGATGTCACATACCAAATCAGAAACATAAATTATCTCTGCGATTTTACATATCCTGCAGTTGAACCAAACTGCACAAAATGATCTGAGGTATTAGACGGAAGCGTTGTAAACACCCCTAACCAATTCTGAACCTTTTTCCAAACCTGATCAAAAAAACCACAATTTAAGAATAAATGATCATTAGTTTCCTGCATTCCGCACCCACCGACACACGATTGATCCTCAAAAAGAACAATTCCCCGACGGACTGGCATCAACAGTCGCCGCTTCGAGTAACCAAGATCGACTGGCATCAACACCCACCAACTCACTCTTTTGAAAATTTACTTTCAAACTAGACATAGCTTCAAACAAGTACAAAGCCGCACACATAGCTCTAACATTCGCCCAACTTATATTTCCCACAAGTAAAGTGTCATCTGCAAACTGAAGATGAGACACATCCAAAGACCTATCACACCCCACCTTATAAGCTGTGAAAATATTATTGGATACCAAAGAATCCATCATAACATGAAACCCTTCCTCCGCCCCCAAGAACAAAAAGGGCGACAGTGGGTCTCCTTGGCGTAACCCCTGTGCCAAAGAGAACTCTTCTGTAGGGGAGCCATTCACAAGAACAGCCGCCATTGCCGTCGTTGCACACTCTCTCATCCACTTTCTCCATAAAACTGAAAAAGACATTTTACATAACACTTCATCCAAATAAATCCAATCCACCGAATCGTAAGCCTTCTCAAAATCAACCTTAAATAGTAAAAGGTCTCTATTTAATTTCTTAGCTTCATCAACCACCTCATTGGCCACTAGAATACCGTCAATAATTTGTCTTCCTTGCACAAAAGCAGATTGTGAATCTGAAATAACACTTCCAATAGTACCCTTCAAGCGGTTCGCTAAAAGTTTAGCCAATACCTTATACAAACTTCCCACCAAAGAAATGGGACGGTAATCATTCAACCGTTGCGGGCAATCTTTCTTAGGGATTAGAGTGATGAAAGTGCTATTTATACCTTTCATAAGCTTCCCATTACAGTGAATATCAGAGACAAACCGCATTAGATCATCCTTCATATCAACCCAAAAATCCTTAATGAAACCAAAATTAACACCATATGGACCAAGGCACTTGTAACTATCACAATCCCACACTGCGTTTTTCAGTTCCTCCAAGGTAAAGGATTTGATGAGAGATGCCCCCTCCCTATAAGATAAGCGGCAAAAATTTAAGTCCACAACTCGGGGGCGCACCCTAATTGGAGATTTGAATTGATCCAAAAAATGGTTGAACACCACCGACCTGACATTGTCCACACCTTCCACTAAGGTGCCACCCACATCAATTCTACTCGACATGGTACCATGAAATTTTTTTGAGTTGGCATCTCCTTCCTGAATCTAATTCAACCGAGACTACTGCCAACAAATAATAGAATGCATCCGTGATAAAGAATGCAACTCAGAAGAAAGGCCATGCAATTCTTCCACTTCCTCCTCCCGTAAAGAAGAAAGTTCTCCTTTTTCATCTAGCACAGCAATACGGTTTTTACAGTTGAAATTTTACCCGGAATATTAAGAGTATGTGCCTGATGCCACTCCCGCAATATCGTCTTAATCATCTTAAACTTCTCTTTCATCACATAACCTCCCCATCCCTCCACCTGAAACGACAGCCATTTAGAACTAACAAAATTTTTATAACCCTGAATATCCTCCCAACACTTCAGGATTCTAAACGGTTTTGGTCCCCAATTTTGTTCATCAACTGATAAGACCAAGGCACAATGATCTGACAGCCATCTTAACTGAGCAACTTGAATGGTATTCGGCCATCTCAAACCTCAATTCTCAGACAGTAGAAATCTATCAATTCGACTCATGGATCGCCCATCTCCACGGTACCACGTATACCGCCTCCCAATAAGAGGCAAATCAACAAGAACATTTCCATCAATAAAACTATTAAAAAAGGAAACACCATTCATCCTTGTTATTGAGGCCAAACTCTTCCTCTCCTCCTTTCTAATGGCATTAAAATCCCCACACACACAAATATTCCATCCGTCAAAATGAGCCAACCTATTTGATAAGTTCCCCCACCACACCCGCTGACTCCCTATATCACAAGGAGCATAGACATTAAAAAGAACAAAAGTCTCAGCCGACTTCACAAATTAACCACTCACAATCAGCACATGATCAAAAGAAGAAGAAAAAAGAATCTCAACCTCTTCACAATCCCACATAATAAGAAGTCCCCCAGAAGCCCCTACCGAAGATCGATAGGAATATCTGTAAGGAGAATTCCTCCACACCGTAGAGCACACAAAAGCATTAACATGTTCCATCTTAGTTTCTTGAAGACATAATATAAAAGGTTTTTTTTTCTCCCACCAACTTTCTTACTTCCATTCTTTATTCATGACCTCCTAATCCCCTTACATTCCAAGATATGATCTTCATCGAGAACCACGAACACCCCACAACCCATTCCCTCATACCACCCTCACCTACTCCTTCCCCACACCCTCAACAACGTCCCCACACCCTCACCAATTGATCCCCTCCTCCACACTCACTCTTCCTCCCTCGATGAGATAAAAACATTAAACATATTAGCTTTGTCACCTGTAAATTTAATGCCAATCGACTTTCCGATCCCCCAAACATCATCCACCGCTACTTGTTCATTACCATGCAACACAATATAATTTTTCTAATCATTATTATTCACTGACGCCTCAGAAGTGGATTCATTACTAACTTCCTTCCTCGCCAAATGGACACCATTATCACCATTACCATCGTGTCGCTTTCGAACCTGATGTTTTAATTCATGTAATGCCGCCTTTCTATCTGATGTGGGCAGCCTTGCAACCTTTTTCAGACACCCCCCGGATGTTGCAACACACCTTCTATTTTCTTTGTAGCATCCTTATGCTTAACTTGCTGCTCTTGATTTATAGAAGATTTCTTTTTTAATTTTTTTCGTGATGCAAAAATAACCCCAGCGTCTCCATGATCAATGTCACGTAACCACTCCAAACTCCACGGACCCGCAATCTTAGACCTCTCATGACTAGGCGGGCAAGAAGTAGTACAAGATAGTTTTCGCCTCTCACCCACCTCGCCGTCCTTTCTTGAACCAATATTAATATTTTTCCAACCAGCCAAAGGAGCTGCACAAGTATCAATCCCATTACCTTCTATGACATCCTCTACCTCAAAAGTCTCATCATAATGTTTTGGCCCACTTGCTGGCAACGTAAGACTACCAACAAAAGGCTTCACGGCTTGCATGAGATGCCCCTCAATAGTACCATTCACCATCAAGTTCTTGATTTTGCAAAATTCCACCATCCACCATAAAGTCATTTGAAATATCATTCACCAAATTATCCACCAAATCATCTACCTTCCCATCGTTGTTCACAGCAAGGTCACCATGATCTTCACCATTTTCATGTGTATCACTAACAGAATCTTCTTCAAATAAACAGACATCCTCTCCTATAGAAAAACCCCATTCCTCCACTATTTTAATAGTAACAACCGCCTCATCTATCATAACATTTGTTTCAGCATTAATGATATCCAAAGTAGATGTTGCTATTAAGATACAGGCATAATCCAAATGCTCTTTGTCAGTCGTAGACACATCCACCCTCATAACTCGTCCATAATCAAAAACACACAGTCTAAATTTTTTTGCATTCCAAGCATGCAAAGGAATTCCATATAGACGAATCCATGCACCTCTTTCAAATTTAACACATTCTTTATTCCAAGCTTTAGTGGATGAAAAAAAAGAATTAATAAAATAAAGTTGACTTCTTCAATACTGGAAGCCTTCAACAGTACCTTGTCCGCTCCCATGGGAATAATATTAAGATTTTCAAAACCAGCATCCAAAATTCATTGTTGTAACAACGGTATGGACTCACCATTACACACCGTCGCCACCACACCATTATGTGCCCATGCAATATCGTGAACATTCGGACGGTATTTAATAATAAACTTTGTACCACCTTCTGACTCCCCTTTGTCTGCACTTCTCACAAAAAACTAACTTCGTTCAAAGCTTTTGTCAACTTAGCCACGTTCTTAACTTTGCCAAAGCGAACAAAACCATAAACCTTTCCTTGTGCATTATAATTCTTAGCCACATAAAGATCTTCTAAAATACCACAGACCTCAAAACCTTGTCGCAAGTAAACATATGGAATAAATTCAGGCACATTAGTAAAATAGAAAGATACGAACCGCTTCACCGCCACGCCTGTATCATTATCATCGAAATGTTGCTTACTGCTCAGTTTTGGAAATTCCCTATCATAAAAATCATCTGATCTTTCTAACACCAAGTGAGACTGCAGCTTCAAAGGCCCACGACCTGCTTCCTGTTTTTCCTTTCTCAAGTTGCCAGAACCCTCACGCCTAGCCTGTTGACCATCTTCCACACGTACCCGATCGCGCACAACCACTGAATTTCTGCGCACAGTTGATCTGGAATATCTTATGCCTGCCTGATGATAGCGTGACTCCTCATAAAAAGACCTGTCACTAGAAAAATCACTGTCATAATATATAGACCGCGACATTCCTCTTTCTTGAACCCTAGAACGTGATCGAAAACACTGTCTGTCTTCCCTAATCCAATCTCTGTCCTTTCACTGCCCTCCATAGCCTCCATGTCGACCCGAACCCTGCTGCCTGTCCTGACCCGACGTCGCTGCTGCGCCTCAGTCCAATGCTCCCAATCCCCCCGTTTTGCGGCACCCTGCTTGGCGCTCGATCCCCCCTCTGTACCTTACTTCGGGTGAAGGTGAATACCACCGCGATTGTCCCCGGTGGAAGCGGGGATAACCACCTCTCTCACGCTCTCCTGCTCTCTCAGTCATCTCTTTAGTATCATTGATAACGTTAACAATTATGGTCAAATTTTTTAAACTCTCAATATTACAACATTTATTATTTTTATGTTAGTTTTTTCTTGTCAAAAAACTAAGGGTTAAATATGTTTTTGGTCCTTATAAAATTGAGAATTTCTAAGTTTAGTTCTTACTTAATTTTAATAATTTTTTTAGTTCCTATAAAAAAAATTACTTCTAATTTTAGTCCCTATTACAACAAAGTTGGTTTGATTATCCTTAAACTCTTAAATTTTTGAACGATTTTTTTTATACAAGTTTAGAACACTATGAAAGGTTCATTTACTAAAATTTAGAATTTTTTAACATGTAACGAATTAAATATGAATTTTTTAAAACAGCAAAAGTTAAAGATAAAATTAACAAAATCTAGACGTAGAAATCAAATTTTGTGACAATTTTTTGCAGAGGAACTTTCAGTAATGTTTTTAACATGTCTGCAAAAAATTGTTCAAAAACTCAAGAGTTTAAGCATAAATTAAACAAATTTGAATTGAGGAAGGACTAATACTGGATGCAGAAAAAAAATTAGGAACTAAAAGAACTGTTAAAATTAAGTAACGACTAAACTTAAAAGGTCTCAATATTATAGGAACCAAAAACATATTTCACCCAAAAACTAACATAAGGTGTTGAATAAATTATACTCCCTCGGGTCCTTTTTATCAAAAACAAAAGTGAAATTTTTTTTGGTCCTTTTTATAAGAAATATTGACCAAGTTTCAAGTATGTTTGAAGCTAAATTTCATTTGTGCCCTTATTTATTATGAGAGAAAATATTAAAAGTAAGTAAGTTGGTGGAATAAAGAGTAATTAATTTAGGGGTATTCGTGAAATTTTCTTAAATGCAGAGGTGTATTAAATGAAGATGACTATTTTCAATATATTTCCTCGGTCTTCATATTTTATGTCTTTTGTTTCTTGCATAAAGGATCGGGGATATTGAAAGGTGAGGTTTAGCATGGGAAAGGGAAGTAGTTTCCTATGATGGGAAAGTTTTTCGGCCATAGATATATTATTTTTATAATTCAATGGTTCAGATCTAAGATAGGATACCTGCTTGTGACTTTTTGGCAATTCACATGGGAAAAAAGATACCCCAGCTTCAATTGTTTATTGCTATTTTGTTAAGGGTCTTGTTAACTAGTGCTCCCGAGGCACTAGTTAAGGAACTAAAAGTAAAAAGAAAAGTCAAGTTTTGCATTGAAAAGAACAGATTTTTAACTTTCAAAAAGTAGAATACACAATTTCCAATACTTGTGAAGCCCGGATACGAGATACGATACTGCACCGATACATTGATACTCTCATGATACGTATCGGGAAGTATCAGGCAGATATCAGTGCAGGATACGCAGGGGATACGATACGTCATCTATTTTGAAGTATCAGGCTTCACTGTCCAATACAATATTTCCTTTTATAATTGCTTAACTAGTGTCCCTTCGCACCGGTTAACATTTCCCTTTTGTTAATTATAATTTTAAGATTAAATTAATTGCATTTCTCTATGTAAATTCAAAGGTCAATTTCTAATTGCTTTAACTAATTATTAATTACCCTCTAAAAGAACTAAATTAAGTAATTAAATCATACTTAAATAATTTATATTAACTGTTGCTCTTTTACAGTTTTACCCCTTCATCAAACACCAACTCTCCTCACCTTCTTCTCCGCCTCTCCCCTTCGATGATGCTTCACAAAAAGCAAAAAGAATTTCATGATGTTTTCCATCCTCCCGCCATCTCGATCTCTCACTAATCATCGTCCGCAACTGAAAACAATAGAAGCGCTCCGAATCGTCAACGACATGGATATGTTTCTATTGAAGCGAAAATTGGGGTTTTGCCACACATGAATTTCAATTGAGAGGGGTTTGGTAGAGACACATTTCACTCTTGTATTTGTAGATTCAGTATGGATTTGTTGGAATTACAGAATTTTGGTTATTCTGGGTTTCAATTGATATTTTGGTGGAGATGGAATTAACACTTTTATTGTGAAACTGATTTTGATTCTCTTATTTTGGTTGGACTTTGGAGAGAAGGAAAAGAACATAGCTGAGTTGTGATTATGTTGAATGAGATGCCATGGAAGATGAGGGTAAAAAACTCGCCACTGATTTGAGAAGATGGGGGAGGTGCAGATTTGTTTTCACAAAAATAAGTGGTGTATTATTAAATTATTAAAACTATTAAATATTACATTTTTGTAACACTTGATAAAAAATAAAAAAAAAAAACAACCTGTGTTAACTGGCACGTGGCAGTAAAATTGCAACTTTCCCATGGTGGGAAAAAAGTTTATTGTGCCAGGCTAAACGCCATCTAATTTTAGTTATAGAATCTCTTGAAATAAAATAAGATTTAAAACTAACCTCGCTCCCATTGATTGCCCATCAGCCCTTTGCCGCATAGTCAACAACACTTGGTCGTCGGGTTTTCCTTTCCTCTCCTGCACCGCATAGCCGCGATTCTCAGAACCCTTGCTTGATTTATTTGGTAACTGCAAAACTTTATTGGATTTAATTTATTATTATTATTAAGATTATATTATTATTCGTATTATTTATTTTCAATTCAATACACACTGGACTCGATTTTTAACCCTAGGGTAGAAGACTGATGGGATTGTTATGTATTTGTTCTTGATTTCTTATTGCTTGCTTTGTGACTTGCATGTTTCTAATTTACTCGTTAAAAATGGAAGCTTCATAAATGAATGGATTATAAATACAACTCTATTAAGTCCATTGAAAATATTTCATGTTTTCAACATTGGACTAACCATTTTACTCTTTTACTTTTTAAGGGTCTAGATTTCACATGATGACCATACTGTCTCATTCAATGTTGTCAATCATGGATCGCGGCAAATAGCGGTTTGTTCAACTTCTGCTATGCTATAACTGCTATTTGACAATACTGTCATTAGAGAGAATCCATTCCCATATATCAATGATAATATGGGGACCGAACCCGACAGAGACTTGAGGATTATGAGGTACCCAAGTACCACATTGAGCAGTATGGGATGCTCGGTTCTGAGATTCTAATGTGGAAAATTTTAACGGGAGAGGATCCACCGTTTCCAATAATATGATACCATTTGATCTAAATTCTCTCTTAAAGCTTCCTTCCCTTTCCTGATTCCCCTTGTCCGGTTCAGTTTTTAAAACATTGACTGAGAGATAATGCATTATTTATGTAATCATTTTAAATATACGGAAATAATGGAATTTGGTTATGAAATATATTGGAAGAATAATATATATTGATGATCAAATTTAAAACCTACACCTTTCTTTGGAGTGCCGACATATATACAGGAAACAAGTCAGCTCAGTTTGTTAATATACAACATACAAAACTTATTATACTTATCATAATAACATTCGCTTTGATTGCTTAAAATCACGAGTAGTATATATGCTGCATATATATTATCCAATCCTAGGGTAGAAGACTGATGGGATTGTTAATTTGTTGTAAATTTGTTCTAGATTTCTTATTGATTGCTTGGTGATTGACAGTCAAATGGGTCTTTAGGTTAACAAGATTGAGTTAATACTCGCAGAGATGCTCATGTGGTGCTTTTAGAATCACTTGAGATTCACGTATGTGGCATGATTTTACACATCTTCGCCAAGTAAGGCGTTTTTCTCCTAAAAATAAAAAATCTCATAATTCGTTCTTTCCTCATTTACATATCTTTGATAATAAAAAATACCGTAACTTAATCTCGATGTTGGAAATTCCGCCTTTATTGCGGTCTGTCCCTAGTCGCCTAAATTGCGGCCTTTGGTTTGCCTTCATTGCAGCCTCCAACACCTTCATTGTGTTGGCTTTGAGGGGGTGGATTTAGTCTCACATTGGATAGATAGGACTATTGAGAAGAGTTTATAAAGAGGAGGCACTCCTCACCTTACAACCCGATTTTGTAAGGATGAGTTAGGCCCCAAATTTCAACACTCGATATTCCCTTTCTATCTCATTTTCTTCTTTAATCAAAGAATGCAACTCTAAATACTAAAAGTTGAGTTAGGCAAGAGCAGAGATTGGTATATGACACATCAGGGAGGTGAAATTTCCTTTTCTCGTTGTCAATTGTTATCCCGCATCTTGGTCCTAGGGGACCTTTTGTGTTCTATTTTTATATAGAAGCAAAAGAAGCTAACAGAGTGTTGTTGATAGGATTATTATGCATGGTATAGTATCAGTGAGCTTATTGTAATTAGAGCATTTGATAAATAGTTTTTCACAGAACAAAATGAATTCGACAAAAATTTAAAGTAACACATTTTTATTTCAATAAAAAAGGTGGAACCAAAGAGAACAAAGTAAAATATGCCGTTCCATTCTCCGACCTGTGATTGACAACACTAGTAGTATGTTTAAGAACCAATAGAACATGCACAAATAAATATATGAATTTGTTGTTCCTATATGACTTCATTCAGCCTTCTCAACCGCCCGGGTTTTGCTTTTTTCCCCGTTTTATTATATGAACTAGTTGCCTTTTGTCCGCTTATTTTTTTCTTAGTCACCTGGGGCCCATTAGAGGGCACGGAACCTTTCCTATGGTTCAACCCAAAATTTGAACAGAAGTTTTCTTCCTAGGTTCAAAGAAATTTGAAGATATTTTTGTATCAAAATAATGACATAGATAACACTTGTAATTATGTTGAAGCTTCAATAAGTACATAATGATGTGTTACTTTATATACAAGATGTGAGTCCATTTGTCTAAGCCATAGTGTGGGGAGTCATACGTCATAAGCAGTGTTGTCGTTGCTGGAAGGCCAAAATCCGCCATGAAACACAGATACTCCTCAGATTAGGCATGTCAAGTTGTTGGATACGTATCATGTCACTGACACATATGAATACATCGAATTATGTCATTTTCTTAAATTATTGTTGGTGTCGATATGTCCATGTTCGTGTTTGAGTCCGCTTCATAGCCGCCATATAAACACACATTGTAGCCTATGGCGCTGCCATGGTGGGCATCTCTTCTCAAATTGTCTATGGCAGTTGTAAAAAAAATATGCCACGGCTTCCTTTTAACATTGTTCATAAGTACAAGCTTTGTGAAAATTAGAGGGTTCTAATGTCCCATTAGTGAAGCCAGTCATCCTAGGCTTTGTACATGTTCAAAAACAAAGTAGAAGTTGATGAAGTTTGATCTAAATCCATACACGTGCAAACAAAGGAAAATATGATTATTTTGTTTATTTAGTTCTTTATGGAGATATGGAGAAATAGTTGGGCTAAATGCCAGTGTTGTTAAATAACGGCTATAGCCGCGCTGTAGTGTGTTCCGTGATACGCTATTCTGCACAAAATGCTGTCAAATAGTGATTACAGCGGTGTTATAGCACAATTGCGCTACGAAATTTGAAGACCATTATTTTCCACGATCTGCGATTAATAACACTGAAAAACATGAATGAAATGCAAAGAAGATAGAAACTACTAGCACAGGCTCTGAAATGATAATCAAAACAAAGATCCCTCTTACATAAATATAAAACCACACTGTCAAATTGTTAAAACTTAAAATGATTGAAATCAAATATTGTTCATAACATTCAGAACATAAGACAGTTAAAAACTGTGTACAGAATCACAAATCATTCCTATCTCTACAATTGCATGTTGGATCAAAATACGTCTAACAAATATTACCCTTAGAGTGGGGGAGATTGTTAGAACGAAAAATGTTTAACATATGTTACCCTTAGAGTTTTGATGATAACAAGGTATTAAAAATTGTCAATTGGATATGCTAATA
>Ga0228711_1010514_pt1 | contig 12134 bp, 3 predicted proteins | sample MedpolnodulmetaG_2_FD_177996 | JGI IMG/M metagenome (GOLD analysis project Ga0228711, IMG submission 177996) | Root nodule microbial communities from Medicago polymorpha collected in Santa Monica, California, United States - brown nodules | ecosystem: Host-associated > Plants > Roots > Nodule...
GAATATTGTGTGACATCGTAGGGGCCATGAATTGAAGCCCGCCTCATATATATCAATTGTTTGATTTATAATTTATTATGATGATAAAAAATATGGATACTTCGGTAAGAAAATCAGAATACAGAAAGAAAAAAAAACAATAGCCTTGGGTTATGAAACAATTTTTGAGTCTTAGCCATTTTATTTGAATCTGAACAATATATCTTTGATTTGTGGCAGTTATAGCAGCGGTTGAATTTTGGATTAAGGGATGTGAATCTGGAAAAAAAAATTGGGAGAGACAAGAGGCAGAGAGAAGCTAGGGAATTGGATTGTGTGAGGAAAGATGTATGTGTTCTCATTTTCTTTTCTATTTCATCCAGACCTTTAAATATATCTTGATGGTATACAAGAGTGGTCCACCGATGAACCACTTAATTGATGGTTCACCCTAGACATCACCAGTCTTCACATAAAATTTTAAATCTCTATTTGATCTAAATAAAAATATTGTGTATGGGGGGAGCCCCCAGTCCATTTTTTTTCCTCTAAAAATTGGTAAAAATAAACCTTTGGACAATTCTTAAGATGTCTATATTAGACACGCCCACCTGTTTTCAATATGATGTCAAAATTATTTTCTAAAGTTCCCTAAAATCATTTGTTTTATTAAATCATTATTGGATGTCAAAATCATTTTTATTCACTTTAAAGAGCATATATGTGTAGTTTTTTCTAAGGGTATGTGCAGTTTGTTATTATGTTAAAAAAAAAGGTACACACTTTTGGTTAGAAAAATCCTAATTAATAAGATTAAATTTGAAGAAAAAAATTCAACAAATTATAATTTAGGAGACTTTTCCATTTATATGCAGATTATAACTCATAATTAAAAAAAGATAGTTTTTAATGCCCTTAAATTTATTGAATCAGAATAAACTCAAATAATTTTCTTATAAATGTCAATTAATTTGATAAATTTAAAAAATGGTTGTTGTGTTGTAAGATTTTTTTTAATAAACATTGTGTCTTTATTGTGCCTAATAAAGTAAGAAAACGATTGACAATTATAATCAACTTTAAAAATGGTTGTTTTGTTGTTAGAAAATTTTAGTATTTATAAAATTTTCAAATTGATTTGAACATGTTAATTAAAAAAATTATTTTTAGTTGGAACTTAAAATTTTGCGTTTACTAAAAATCATTTGAACAAATTCCTACGGTGATATATACTTTTATATGTCAATATTATTTTGTTAAACCAATCATAGTTCTTAAATTTTAATTTTATTGCCTTAACTACTAAGGATGCATTGAAAAAAAAAATGTTTAATTCACGTTATTTGCCTTAAGTGCTATGGAAATTCTATGCCTGAAATAGTATTTCCGTAAGACCGTAACCGATTTGTGGAGATGCATAGACATAAAAAAAGCAAAAAAAATCATTAGAATTCATTGTTAGAAGCAAATAATTGTTACAAGTCAATTCTTATTATTTTTAGAAATAATTATTTCTAAGGCAGAGATTTGGATAATCATATGGTAATCAGACGTGTTGTAAATGCAAGGTAATCATGTCCATAAAAAAGAAGATCAAATTAGTTATTGTTTTGATTTAAAAAAAAATCATACATAATGTCAATTAAATATATTAGTAACCGAAAACTATTATAGGCAAAATGTGTAAATTCTATTACTACTTAAAATGCATTTGTAACTGATGCATTATTGGTTTTGTAGTAGCTCAAAATTGCTAATACAACACCTTACTAATAAAAAATTGTCAACCACGTCAATTAATTTTTTTAGCCAAATGATATTTTAGCATGTGTCGTTGTTGTGTTGTTGAACCAATCATATTGCATCATTTTGGTTTTATAGTATCAAGTATCAACTTATTGTCTCATAAATGATGGATTTATTACATGTCTTTTTTCCGCAGCAAATTTTAGATCTATATTACTTCTTAGTTCTCACCATCCTTTGAATTTTTTCCTATAAATACTACTGCAACAATCACCATTCCACGCACCATTTCAACATTCAGTTATAGAATTTAACATTATTTCAACAAAAAAAAATCATGTTTGTTCATTTACATTTGATTGTATCTGTTATTTTAAATTATTTGTTTTATTTTTTCTTCATAATGCCTATAAACAATGTCTCATCCCTATTATATCACATATTTTTTCTTGGTTTTTCACTCCTATGAGTTTGCATTATATCAAAATGCATCATTTTATTTTTAGTCCACTTTTTATCTCTATATTTTCAGAGTCTTTTTGTCTCCTTTTTTGTTCAATTTTCCTTCTTCTTTCGCAACGGGTGATATATGTGGGTTGCTCTTTAACCAATCGTTCTTTAGTTTTGATCAAATTTTATTGATTTGTTCTATTTTTTCAGTTATGTAAATTCATTTAAAGATGAAGCACAAGACTACAAGAATTGAAGTTTGACTACAAAGATTTGTAAAGTTCCTCTAAAAATATTTGTAGAGTTGTATATTTTACAAAACTAATAAAAAATGTAATTTTCTTTACACAGAGTTGTATATTTTAATCAAGCTTTACATTTGTAAAGTGGTATATATTAAAAATTTGATTAAATTGTCTAATGTTATATGGATTATAAGTAGTTTTGTTTGCATTGAGATTTTAAAAATTCTAGCTATAATATTGCTATTGTTTTGACTGTCTAAACTAATCATACTAATGACAAGTGATGAATGTTGAAATCTAAACCGACTCAAAATGTAATCATAAATTGATACAAAACTAAACAAATCACACAATATCATATTATTGCATATGTTTAAATGTCCTTTTGTGAAAACCTGATCGAAACCCCATATGACAAGCAACTATTTTTTCTTATATGAATATGTATGTTGTATAGATTTGACTAACTTTGGTGTTCACTTTTCATTTGAAATAAAATATCTTTTTTTCCTCGTGATTAGTTTTCCTATATTGCTTTACAGGTATACATCTATATAATAAACATTTACTTTGCATCAAATTAAAATTACAAGTGACATTTTCACATCCAAATACGCAAGTTCATCCTGATACATTTGATTAATTCAATAGATTGATTAAAATCAAAATTCTTATAAACATTGATTTACATTGATTAAAATTACAAGTTCATCCTGATACATTTGATTAATTCAATAGATAGATTAATTAGAACATTAATTCTTTGTAAAAAAAATCTAAAAAGTTAATCAATTCTCATTAATTTTTTTAAGGAATCAATTCTCATAACTATGATTTTTTTAAATCAACCTCATTGTTCGTAAGATCATCTGCAATGGTGGATACTTCGCCTATTTAGCATCGGACAAAATAGGCACATCCATTGTGAAATGACATTTATTGATGCTTATAGAGAAGGGTGCCTATAGAAGGACCTTATCTCTTCATTTTTTGTGTGAATTTTGTTTAATATTTTCTAATGAAATAAATGATTTAGAAATGTAATAATATGAAGTTATTAGTGGGACCTATTAGTGAATTTTGTTGTAGTGTTGGGTTGAAGGAATTAGGTGTTTATTAGATATTGACATTAAAAAATTATAAAATGACCAATGTGTACATGTTGGGTCCACTTAAGAATCGAAAAAGGGGAGCTCCATTGTGGATGGTCTAAGTGATTCACTATGTCAAGATATAGTCGAATATTTTTTTTTCTTTCTTATATAGTAAGTTTTCACACCATGTTTTGTAAGTTTTCATATGTGTGTTGCTAATCTATTTAGTTACAACAATTTCCTTTTTTTTTTCTTCATATGGGTGATAAAAAAAAATCAATTTTTACTATCATTCTCAATTTTAATTTTCAAATAAACCCCTCAACTATGGTCTATGATAGATTTACCAAAACTTCTCAAATATGGTCTAAGATAGATTTACCATATTTTGTAATTTTTTTAAAATTACAATAATAATAGCCGGAAAATATTTTAATTTTTTTTATTAAAGAGTGAGTTCCCCCTTCAGACCCGTCAATATTTTGAATGACTATAAGTTACACCAATATGTACAAATCATAGAAATTTATATTAAGCAACTGAATAATTAATTCTCTCAAAAAAAAACTGAATAATTAATGTCCCATAAAAAAATTAATTACTAAATATTTACTCAATTAGAAGGAAGAAATTTCGGTCAGATTTGCAGAAATCATGAATATATTAAGAATTTTTTTTCTCTTAAGAACATACGTCAAGGAATAAAAAAATCTAGATATTATATTAAAATTGTGTATTATTTATTTATTTAAAATTTAAAAAGTTATTATCTATTAAATCATAAAAATTGGTCGGTTTCAAGGTATGTCAGTCTCTTCGATCAAGTTGTTGACAAATCCATTTTTGTAGCCTCTCAATTTGAAATAAATATAGAATTAGAAAGAAAAAAAACGATCTCTAAAAAATGTCACATCAATTAAAATGTTTAATAAGTATATATTTTGTCAACACAACACAACATACTTATATATTTTTTTTTTTGTCGGATCCCACCAAAGTCTAAAAGTGAAGGAATTTGAAATAATATAGGTTGAATAAAAAAAATATTGCCTTGACCCAAAAAAATTGCATGAAATACGAATGACATCCAAAATCTTAAATTTAACATAAAATTAAACAAATGACATTAAAAAACTAACAAAACAAATCATCATAATGTTGAAACTTCCAGTGGACCCTATATTGGATTGTATTATTGCATTAGACTAAGAGAAATCACACAAATAAGATTGACACCACATTTTTATCCAAAAACTTGGTACATGTTTATGGCAAATCTCCCTTATATGTTATTCAACATATAAATCACATTTGACGTTAACATCTCTTTCACAAGTTGTCTCACAAGCGTGCAACTCTCTGCAACTGTAATAATGTGATATTGTCGAAATAAGGTCAAATAAATGCACAACATGGTCAAAAGGTGGGTTGGTGGTAATTTAATGGAGGGATTTTTATGTTCATTTCCTTCATTAGAAAAGAGAAAGAAATAAAGCTAAACAAAGAAAGAAGACGAAAAATAAACTTGACATTGTGAGATATGTCTAATGAAAAAGAAACATTATATTAAGAGTTTTAGTGAGTTGCTGGTAATTTTAGGGAGTTTGTAGAAAAAGTTAGAGATTTTTGGTCGATCAATCTACCAACAAATTAGACTTAATTTAAAAAAAATGCCTCAACATATAAAAATGTATAATAAGCAAATATTTGTCAACTCATCATTACACATAAAAAAAAATTTATATCGTTAAATCCCAACAAACAAAAGGTAAAGGAATTTGAAATAATACAGATTGATTAAAAAATGTTGCAAACGACATCCAAAAACTTAAATTTAATATAAAAAATAAAACAAATGACATCCAAAAACTAGCAAAACATTTCATCATAATGTTGAGAGTTCTGAGGGAGCCAAGAATGAGTTTGATCATCACATTAGACTAAGAGCGACCACAAAAGTGAGATTGACACCACATCATCTCCCAAAATCTTAAGTCATTAGGTTAGTTGGTCATCTCACTTATATGTTTCTCAATATGTATTCTTGCATTCAATGTCCAACTTTAAATCACAGTTGACAAATTAACACATCTCCCATAAGTTAGAAACTCTCATTGTCTGGGATATGATGACACATGCAGATAAGGTCAGACAAAGGCACAACAAAGTTAAAAAGGTGGGTTGATGATTGTTTTATATGATGGTTTTATGGTTGGAGATTTATGTTTCTATCTTTCATGAAAAGAGAGAAAGAATTATAGAAAGAAAAAAAGAATATGAAAAGGAAATTTGAACATGATATACATGATAAGAAAAAAAATTAGTGGGTATTTTGTCCGATGTATTATTGGTAATAGAGAGTTAGAGGTAATTTTATGAGTTAGTTGAAGGAATCAGAGATTTATGTGCAATTATTTCAAAAAAAAAGACTAAAAAAAACGTCACATCATTTAAAATGTCTAATAAGCATGTTCTATGTCAATTCAATATAACACATCTGCATATTTTCATTGTCAGATCCTACCAAAGACAAAAATCAAAGGTATCTGAAACAATAAAGGCTGGATAAAAAAATGCATGAAAGTGAATTACATCAAAAAAAACTTATATTTAACATAAAAGAATTAAGCAAATGACATCCAGAAACAAAAACAAATAAAATTGCTGTGCCCCTTCATAACATTAATTAGATATTATTTTTATCATCACTTTTGTTTTTGTCCGATGTATTATTCGTAATGTTTTTTTATCATCAAAGAAGTGGTGTTAATCTCACCCAAAACCTTAACACATTAAATATATTGGTCATCTCACATATATTTTGCTTCGTATACTCTTGCATTCAATGTAAAATTTTAACTCACACACGACACATTAACATCTTTCTCTCAAGTGTGAGACTCTTTGCATCTGTGATGCGATATAGTGAGATAGCCAAATATGGCCAAACGTACAACATAATAAAAAAAATATATGGATTGATAGAGGTTTCATAGATGAAAGTTTTTTTGTTCCTTTCTTTCATGATAGCAGATAAATTAAATTAAAAAAAAAAATATGAAAAAAATTAACAAGAGAAAAAGATAAGGGCAAAATCTAAGAAGTGTCTATTTATCCGTGAGAGTATAAAGAAAAGAGTTGGTTGCTGGTAATTTAATTGATTTATCGAAAGCGTGAGAGATTACTTGATAATTATGCTGCCAAAATATTAGTCTCATTAAAAAAATGTCACATAAATTTAAAATGTCTAATAAACATATATTTTGTAAATTCAGCAGAACACATATACATTTTTCATTTTTAGATCCCACCAAAGATAAAAAAAAATGAAGGAATCTGAAATAATAGAGGTTGATTTTTTCTTCTTCATGAATATGAATAACATCCTAAAACTCAAATTTAAGATAAAAAAAATCAAACAAACGACACTCAAACACTAACAAAACAAATTATAATAATGTTGAGACTTTTGTTCGAGCCTACATTGGTTGTATAATCATATTAGGCTAAGAGAAACCACACAAGTGAGATTGAAATCACAACTTCACTTAAAGTTTTAAGGAATTAGGTATATGAGTTATCTCACTTATATGTTGCTCAATATCGACTCTTACAATGTAAGATTTTAACTCACACTTGATATATTAACATATTTTCATTAAGTGTCAGACTCTTCGTGACCGTGACCCACCACCTAGGTCCTAGAACTACTCCCCCCCACACGCACGCACGCACGCACGCACGCAAGGTTAAACCAGAATATCACCGTTAGCGTTTTGGGGGAGTCAACACCGGTGTGGATGAGTGAAAATGATACCACATCTTCATCATGAATTTGAAGGCTTAAGCATTTGAGTTTTTTTTATTCACTTATTTGTTGTTCAACCTACACTCTTTTATCTAATGCTGGACTTTTATTAACATCTGAAACATCACAATATTCTCTCCTTCAAGTATGATGAAATTCTAGCCCATGCTCGGCACGGGTGTCCATCCTAGTTTAACCCTAATTTTTTCCTCCATAGTACAAGCATTAATTCCCACTATGTGTTTTTCCTAATCAGCATTGCACTATGAAATTGAAGTTTCCCACCCTCAACTCTTCAGTTCAGCCGAGCCATGTAAATTCTATTGCATTTAAGACATTCAATTCAATTCAATCATCTGTTTCATTTTCCAAACATAACAGTTCGGCTTCTCTATGCAGATTTAAACCCCTTCTTCTTTCCCATATCCATGCTTGCACTATATAAGCCATGTTGTGTGAGCAACTTTATTTTCCATTGTTCCAAACAAATTTCTCCCAAACAAATTCGTAACATACCTGTTTCAAGCATGGGAGATCGTCGACTCCAAGCATTGCTCTCCTACCATTGCCTCACTGGTATAGTCATTACTCCCATAATAATCTCGCTTTTCCTTTTTTTTTCAGTGGAAAAGATGGTAGATGCGCGAAGAATTCAGCAGGGTGAAACTATAAAGATCGGTGCTCCAGCTCCCAGCTTCAACAAGACTCTCTATGTTAGTCGTAGGCGTGTTTGAAAAAGATGAATGGAATTTACGGAATATGTCAGCTTCATATCAATTTGCGTTTTAAATTCTGAAAGGATCTATTATGTAGTGTTTTTAGTTTTTTTTTTCTTTTCAGTATTGAACTATGTATCCAATCAATATGTACGAGTCTTCATGCTTAATATAATTATCAAGTTTTTGTTACTTTTACCATCTGTTATAATTGCTTATAATTTTTTAAAGAGATTTATTCTTGCATCTGAAACTTTTGTTTTACAAAATATAAAAGGGCAATAAGATTCAGACAAATTAAATAATATGATGAGTTCTAAGGGTGTGTTTGTTTCAAGTTATATTTGTAGATTCCTGGTAATAAAATCATAAAAATGCATAAGCATATGTTTGTTACAAGTTTACTAAATTTTTATTTTTGAGTATAAAATGTTCCTGGGAACAGAAAAGTTTTCCCAATGAAAAAGGTGGGAATAAAGTTCCCATGAAGATGGGAATAAAATTATGTGTAATACCTATTATAAACCCTATTTTTAAGGTTCCTTAGAATATTATAATGTTAACCAAACATCTTTTTTCTAAATACCTTGCAATAAATTTCCCATCTTTATATTCCAAGGAATGTTATTCCTAGAAATAAATTTGGTAAACTTAAAACAAACACTACCTAAGTTTTGGTAATGTAATATTGGTCGTTCCTTATTATATGATTATTTTTTCTGCTATTAAAAGCAAATGCTTTGCAACCATGCTTAACTATGAAATAAATGTTTTATCTATGTATAACTAAACCAAAGAAAGGTTCGTTTATATAACAATTATATTTTGGTGTGTCAATGATATATAAATTAAAACTGTTCAATATTCGTAGAGAAATAAAACACTGTCAAAAAAACAACTATTGTGTGCAGAGAGATTTAAAAATGTCATATGCTGGTTTGACATTAAAGCATTGTACATTTAATCCTCTTGCAAGAGCACCTTTTAGCTACCAATAAATTCTCCATTTATCTTGCCATAAGTTTCATGTATAGGTTGGGAGTTACACATGATTTTTTGCTTATTTAATTCCCATTATAGACGCAAATCATATTTCTCATTTTGTAGTTATTTGTGTCAACTATTTTTTGTAAGTTACAATGTCATGAAAAAGAATGTATTAACTATTGAGTCAATGTGGAAGTCCAATATGATATCATTTGATTTTGCAATCGGTTTGCTATAAAGTCTCATATACACTCATGAGATTTTTTATCTACCACATTTACGATGTTGATTACATTCAGATTTCTATTGTTTTATAACACGAGTGGTGCTATATATAGCGAACCACCTCCTCGCGAATACCTAGTGAAATATATTTCAACATATATATTTCACACGTGTAATGTTGTCTATCACTAAGTTTTTCGTAATGTATCTTAAATTGTGTACTTTGTATGATGGAACAAAATTAAAGTTTTTCTATTTAAGTGAGTTATGAGTTGGAATGTATCCTAAATCATGTACTTTGTATGATTGAACGAAATTTAAATTCTTCTATTTGTATGATTTATGACTTATTGTTATATGACTTATGACTCATTCTACTATAGTCTAATACATGCTTAGGTTACATTAGTTACTACATTCTATAAGACTCGTGCGTCAGCACAGGTCAGAGTACTAGTGGTCCTTAAAGAGTGCCCTGGGGGCACTCGTTAAAAATTCCCTAAAGAGATTAAACTTATTAACATGTGTAAATTTGCACATGATAAAAAGACTCAAAGATTAATTATAAGTTGACACTTTTTTTTTGTATCATCCTTGTGTAACACCCCAAATTTTAAATATTAATTTATTAGTATTATTATTAAATAATATTAGTGCTATTATTATTAATCGTATTGATTGTTAGGTAGTATTAATTTAAATATTCGTATTTATTGGAAGAATAGGTAAGGAGAAAATAGATAGATTGGTTAGTCAGTTAAAGAGTGAGAGAAAATAATATTTAGAAAGAAAATATAGTTTTTAGAGAGAATAATAAAGTAGAGTGCGAATAGAGGTGGACTAGTAAAATTGGGTAGAAAAGAGGTGTAGTTAGTGAGTTGAATAGTGCTTTAATGATTTAAGCAGAGGGGAGTGTGAATAGCAAGAGGGTGTAGTTACAGAAAGAATAGTAACAAATTCGAGAGGAGCAGATAGTAATTTGAAAAGATTAGTAACAAACTTAGCTGATGATTATAAATAAATTAGAACATTAGAAAAATAGGGTTACAACAAACAAAGAAAAGATTAGAGATCAAAAAGGAAAACTAGGGTTGTGGAGAGAAAAGACAAGAAGGGATAGCAAGGAGAACATAGAGAGAGAGAGAGAGATTTCACCGTAGGAAATCATCAAATTCTACAAACTAAGGTAAGGGGGGAGTTTCTTTTCACCATAAGGGTTGTGTACTCATGTGGGTAGTGAAGGGTTGTTAATTTTCATTGTTTTCTTAGTCCTTTGATGAATATGATTAAATTCGTGTTCCTTTACGTTGATGTGATTATATGTTTAATTGTCGTTTCTGAATTGTGATGTTTCATGTTGAATTCGTGATTAATATTTGATTAATTTTCTAAATCATATGTGAACCAGTAGTAGAATCGCTGCCATGATCTAGGAATCTATGCAAATATGTTTTACGATGATTGCTACTAAGATATGTTTTGATTTAGTTTTTTTTTTGTATTTTTGTTTATAAGCCGCGATTCATTATTTCCTTATCGGTTCATGAACTGAAGTTTTGTATGTGTTATTCTTTCTAACTATTTTTTTGAACAATCAAAAATGGAATTTATATATTAACAAGGAGGGAGGTCATCCTAGCACAAGGAGTGCGAAGGAGCTCCCAAATAATTACAAAAGAATAATTTCAATCAAAGAGAGGTAAGTCCCAGACAAGCCAAAGGATTTGACCACCACAAATGGAGACCAAAAAGAAATACAACATTATTAGCTTGTAGCCACCAAAGAGAACACCGCTTTACTTTGTCCAACAACTGGTCAATAAAGTTACCCAAGTTATTAAACAATCTCTGATTACGGTCGCTCCAGATTATCCACGCACTAATCAACCACACAAGCTGCATAAAAGAGCATTTTGCGCGTCCGCCCCCTGCTGAATGAGTGAACTGATAGAAATGATCTGGTATGGTAAATGAGTCTGGTCCTGACACACCAAGCCAAGCGCGAACCTGAGACCACAAGGTATCATAAAAATCGCAGGAGATGAATAAATGCTGAGATGTCTCGGAGTCGTCGCACCCGCATAAGCAACTAGCACCCACGTCTGACAGGATACCAAGATGCACCAAGTTTGCTCGTGTAGGAAGCCTATTCTTTACCAGCCTCCAAGCGAAAATTGAGACCTTCAGCGGAACATGTTTATGCCAGACTAGGGCTTCAGCACCTTCCACCAAAGAGGTGTCCTGAGTAGTCAAAAACTGATAAGCACTACGAACTGTATACTCGCCAGAGATATCCATGTGCCATTTCCAAGTATCTGTCACATTAATCTGCAAAGAAACAGTACGAAGTAAAATAATACACTCCCCTAGTATCTCCTCCTCCCACACCCACAACCGCCTCCTCCATCTCCAACCCTCTCCGCCATCCTCCCACCCTCTAGTAAACATCTGCGCAACCGTGATAGATTTATCCACTGCAAGCTCAAAGAGGCGCCTAAAGCGCACACTAAACGATACGGCACCCAACCACACATCATGCCAAAATAAGGTATCCGCCCCATCCCCTACCAGTCGCGTCACTCCCTCCTGAAACCACCCGCCTCCGACTCCTCCTAAACCATCCCTAATCTTAGCGATCTCTCGCCACCAGGAAGAACCACTCCGGCCCCCAACCTCCAACCTCTCATCCTCCTCACCATATCTCGCCACCAAGACCCTATACCACAAACTACTCCTCTCCTCCAACATGCGCCAACACCATTTTCCTAGCAACGTCTCATTAAACTCCCTCAACCTCCGCACTCCCAACCCTCCAGCCTCCCTCCGAGAACAAATAGTGGTCCAACTGACCCAAGGAAGTTTCCTATGATCCTCACAACCCCCC
>Ga0228711_1010516_pt1 | contig 12131 bp, 5 predicted proteins | sample MedpolnodulmetaG_2_FD_177996 | JGI IMG/M metagenome (GOLD analysis project Ga0228711, IMG submission 177996) | Root nodule microbial communities from Medicago polymorpha collected in Santa Monica, California, United States - brown nodules | ecosystem: Host-associated > Plants > Roots > Nodule...
ATATATATATATATATATATATATTGTGGATGTGTTATGAATATATATATATATGTAGCCTTATCGATAAAAATTATTATATATAAATATGTAGTCATGAATTCTGTTCTTGACTTTGCCTATTTTAATAACGGGTTAAATATATTTTTGATCTCTATAAATATGTCAATTTTTTGTTTTGTTCCCTCTAAAAAAATTCTTCAACTTTTAGTCCCTAAAAAACATTCATATTCACTTTTGGTCCCTCCTTTAAATTAAACTCATGTAGAATTTATATTTTTGAATAAAATTATGCAGAAAAAATCATAGTATTATAAGAATCTCTCCCAAACAATAGTAGAATTTTTTAACAAAACATGAATTTAATATGCTTTTTTATATTTTTTACGGTTAAAAATTCATATTTAATTTGTGTTTTTTTAAAATATTTCAATTATTTTACAATATTCTACACATTTCTGCACAATTTCATTAAAAAAAAAATACAAATTTAACTTTAAAATAGGGACCAAAAGTAGTGATTGAAAATTTTAAAGGGACTAAAATTTTTAAAAGGACTAAAATGAAAAGTTGGTATATTTATAAGGACTAAAATAATATTTAACCCTTTAATAACAAACACTTCTTTCGTTCCATTTTACTTTTTTTTTTCTTTTCGATTTTGACTTCTTATATGTATCAAGAACTAATAAAAAAAATTACTTGTAATACCATCGTATCTCCTTTTCCTGCTATACCATTTTTTATTTATCATCTTATTTCAAATATTTCTTTTTTTACAACAAATAATTAAGGGTACTATTGATAAACCATTAATTAATGTTGCATTAAACTTTGAAAATAACAATTAAATATCAACAATTTTTTTCTACACTTCAGAGCATGGTCAAGGTTTGGTCATGCTCTTTTCTTCACTCTTTGCTCCATTTGGTCTCACCAAAACATCTGTAACGACTATGCCTAAGAATCAATCATGATAAACATGTAAAAAGCATAGCATGGTCACGAAGTTTTCCAGTCTAATGTTTTTTTAATGGTTTTAAGGTTATTTTTTCATATTTTCCCTTCCTTGACTTTTTATTGAATATTTTACAAAATTCCACTAAAATACAAATAAACTTACTATTTTAACTCTAAAATGACTCTAAAAAGGAGCTAAACACCCTATATGATTTTCTGTCATCACCTAACTAACTCCACAAGTTGCTAAAGTCCCTATATGGACTCAAACTAGCTAGTAGAAGATGTTATGAGAAATTGACTTCACTCATCGTAGCTAAAAGTTACGGTCAATGTCATTTTGATCACTCCTTGTTCCCTAAGAAAGACACGGACATTTTCACTACACTCTTATTATATGTTGATGAGGTGATTCCAGTTGGTTATGACTACTAAACTGAAGTTAGTTAACTGGATTTTAGTTGGTTATGAGTTTAGTTACAATAGGTAACTCGCTGAACAAGGCACATAGTACAATCACATTTATATAGAATTGGTGTATTTTGAGATCATTTAGATCAATATAAAATACAATGAATTTCTTCTACAATTCTCTCTTCTTTTGATCTCATAATAAGTTAGAAGTATTATGTTAGAGACCTCAATATCACTCAAGCCCTTTAATATCATTCATTAGTCAACCATATATCTTAATTAAAGTTAAATATTTACTAAATTTTGGAACAAAAATATACCTATATTTAAAATAAGGTCTTGTTAACCGGTCCTCTCAAGGTAATGCTTAAGGAAACTATAAATAGAAAATTTGTGTTGAAAATATAAAATTTTGACTTTTATTTTAGTAATAATTACACCACTTTTGATATGAAAAAAAAGTTAGTTGTTTTGGTTGTATAATCAATGCACTGAGGACACTGTTTAACATTCTCCTTAAAATAATAAGTTTTATACCAGAACAAAATTTATATTCTAAAGTTTCAAAATGATCAATACTATATTTTTATACAATTTTAAAATAGCTTTTATAAATTTTCAGAAGTAGTAACAGATTATCATAGTTTTCTTCAACTAAACAAGTTCAAGATCATTAAATTGGAATTGGTGTACTATGACACTTTCCATTCCATATGTTCCTCACCCATGCATGATATAAAAACCACTGAGTGGAGCTGTAATCAAATTCACCCAATGGTAAATATTTGTGAAGACATGAGAGAGAGTGGGAGAGAGGCAAGACGTTTAATATCGTTTCTAAATGGATGCTTCAAATTTATTGATAAGCTTCCCACCTGCCTACACAAACCGTTAGTCAAATTTGTACCATACAATTAATAGTCTAGTAGTCTTATATACTAACTTATATATCTAGCTTGTATATATAGTTTTTGAGTAAGACTCTAATAAATACGGGAAATAACTGAATATATATAAATTTTAGATAACTTTATTATTAAACCAACAACTCAATTATCTTCAATAATTTTTAACAAATTGAAAGTTGAATCTTAACAATTATGAATCCATAGCATAGAAGTTATATTACATATTGTTCATTCAACAACACAATTTCATGTTAGTTGAATTGAGTCGTAAATTTGCATTTTAAATTGTTATGTTTTTCCTTATAAATAAGTTAACTTGGTACAATCTAATATTTCGGACCTTTTAAAAGGCTAAAATGGCCTTTGTAGTTGTAGTAGTAAAAATTTCTTGTTGTTAAATACTTTATAGATCCCCTAAAAATTACTTTATAGATTAAAAAAAAATTAAACTAATTATCCATAAAAAGAAAATATACTTTTTGGTCTCATTAAATCAAATCATTAATCAAGGAAACCCCTTTGACTCTTGTCATCTGCATCTCTCACACACAACAAAATAAAAAACATAATATTGCCACCATTTTTGACGGAAATATTGCCACCATATATCCATAGATATAACAAAAAACAAAACATAAAACATAGTTTAGTCAATGTAAAAATTCAGAATTCAAACACTTCTAAATAATAACAACATACTTATAATAATAAATTATAAATATCCACCATAGGTACATCCTATGGCTCCCTAACACCTTAAAAAAACACAATTCCAAGACTACCCTTACGAATACAAAGACCTAGTAGTAACAACAATCTAGAACAATCAAACCTAGACAACCTTAAACAAGTTAAATCCTAATTAAAATCTTTGATTGAAAACAAAGACACATAATTAATACTAATCATAATCCTTAATTAATAGTTCCACATGCAATCAAGCTCAGAAGAACCTAATCCTCCCATGTTAAGACCACCACCACTGTCAACCACCACCCTTTGCTCCTCCGCCGGCATCCCCCAGCCACCAAGAATATCACCACCACCACCGGGAAAAGGCTGCGCCGCAGCCGCCGAGGAGAAAAAGAAAGGAAGCTGAAGATTATCTTGCAGTGACCTCAAGCTAGGAAAGGCAGAAACACCGACATTCCTCTGAAACCTTGCAAAAGGATCCATTGTTGCATTCATAGAAGGGGAAACAAGATCAAAGCTTCCATTGCTATTGTTGCTAAAGTTGTTGTGAACAGGGACAACATTTGATGTTGTAGATGTTGTGGAGAAACAGGACACGTGCTCCTTTAGATCAGTGTTGTTGCTGGAGCTGTTGTAGTTACACATTTGACCACCGTTGAATGCGGCGGTGCTAGCGGCGGTGTAAGGAGATGAATCAAGAAGAGGTGGAAGGTAAACTGAAGAAGGTGAACTTGGTTCAGGACAAAGACTCATGCTGTTGTTGCTGGCTGAGTTTGAGGCTATTTTGGTCTTTTTTGCACCACTTGTGGTGGCGGCTGTCACGGTGGTGCTTCCATTTCCAGTATTACTCTTTTGAAACACACGTGAAATGACCCATTCATCCTTCATGAGTTCAAATATACATGTAAGAATTAGTTATAATGAAAACAAAATTCAAAAGCATGTTATTAACTTATTATGTAACTGTTTATAAAGTGAGATTTTGGTAGAAAAAGCTGAACATGGAAGCATTAGTATTGTTGGTAGTTAATGATAATTGATGATGATAAACTAAACCCTATGCAAAATGAAACTGTGGTGAAAATGGCAGTGATATACGTACATACTAGTTTTTAGTTTTGAAAAATTAATGTGAATGGTTATGGTTCCCATGCAAACTCATGTATTCACAAAAGTGAGATAAGAAACTCTTACATGCACCATAGGGTAATAACCATTAACATGTAAATGATGTGTCAAGATTGATTAATTCTCTGCAGTAATCATTCATCTCAAAAAGTACAAAAAATCCTAATCAAGATAAATCATCAACATTGATAAATGTAACCAATGCATATAGAAGCCTATTAAGTAAAACAAGATTCCACCTATCTCTCTAGTCTTTTGAAAGGATCAAAATGCGGCTCATATACAAACAATTACAACAAAGTACTACACTACAAAACACTTGAAATTAAGGAGTAACATATTATATTTTCTCATAATTTTGAAGTCAAAAAAACATTTCACTAAATTATTATGAAGAAAATTAGTACCTTGGAGTTTCTAGAGAGGAAATGGTAAGCAAATTTTCCTTCAAGACGGTATTCATGCATAACCCAGTTACTTTTTTCACCTTTAGGAGCTCTACCTCTATAGAAAACAAGGGTTTTCTTCATTCCAACAAGGGAGTAAGTTTTTGAGCTATAAATCTCTCTATCTTTCCCAGTTGCTTTCCAATAACCAGCTTCTGTTGCTCTATTTGTACGCAAACCAGTTGGATACTTTCTGTCACGTAGACTGAAGAAGTACCATTCTTTCTCACCCATCTTAGCTTTCTCTGTTAAAAACCAAACAAAGTGTTAGAAAATTTAACTTTGTATGGATTTATAAAGAAAAATAACAAGGGTTTGTTGAATAATTGATGATAAGTTAGTTACCAGGTAGCTCCCATGGTTCACACTTGTTGAGATCAACTTCAGCTATGGCTCTTGCAGTGAAAGTGGTGTCAAGAACTTTTTTGAGAAGGTAGAATGTGATGAGTTCTTCATCTGTTGGGTGGAAACGAAAGCCAGGTGGTAAATGTGCATCACTGTTGTTATTACTGTTGTTGTTCATGTGGTGGTGGTGGTGGAAGAAGCTTTCCATTTGAGAAAATGAAAAGAGAATGAAAAAGTGTGTGAATGGTTTTGAAAGAGAAGAGAAGAATGAGAATTTAAGAAGAGAAGAAATAGAGAATCTTGAAGAGTGAAACGATCTTAATGGCTTATCATTATATAGGAAAAGAGTGAAAGCAAAATAGTGAAAGAAGATTATGAGAAAGAGAAAGAGAAAGGGTTGCACTTTTTCTTCTTTTGTTGTAATAGAGTTTTGATGAGTTTATAAAGTTTTTTTCATAGGGATTTGATGAATCAAGTAGCAGAAAGAAAAAGTTAAAAAAAATATAAATATTTAATATTATAAGGTATGATAATATGTGTGTTGTTTATCTTTTTTCTTTGTCTGCAGTGTCCTGTATGTTTCTGATAATATCTCTCTCTCTCTACTCTCTGACATAAACCCTATCATACATAATAATCCACGTAGATGAAGAAGGAGAGAGAAAGTGATGTACGAGGGAGAGAGAGTGGGGTAGCTAGGGTTTGAGTATGCGTGCGTGCGTGAAGAAATATTGAGCAGTGCAGGTATTCCCCTGTCAGTAAAGAAATTGTAACAGAGAGGGAACAGAAAGTAACTAGTTTAACAAGAGAAAAATACCATCAAAGTTTTTTCATAAAAGAATTTCAATATAGGTAAAATGAAAAAAGAGAATAGGAATGAGAGATTTTCACCATAAGTTGATAAAGCTGTAACATATCTTCTGTGTCAGCACAGTACATATTCATGTTAATATTATATAAATTATCAACCATGTTTATTACACTGCCTGCTTTCTTGATTTTTATTTATGTGAAATCTTTTGCTTCAACCTTTTCTCATTCTAAACTCAACAACTCTTTAAAATATTGCACTTCTGTCATTCTATACCACTTATTATATTTTATTATATATTTATGTTTTTGTAGGTTGTTATCACCGAGCAGATAGTACGATTTCATTTAATTAAAAAGTGGTTTATTGTTTATCATATAGTAAATTAGATTACCTATCATGTATAAAATTATTGACACTAATTTTTTGAATTAGGTATATATTAGATTGAGAATTAAGCTGTTTTTATAGATTTTTTACATTAAAAAAAAAGTTTTTTTTACATTGTGTTAGGAGTCTAAGCCATAAATCTAACTCAAAAGATTGGTCCATCGGGTAAAAGAGTATTACGGCGAACAATTTTATCTAATTAATTTAATATGAAACTTCTATCATTGTCATTTGCAATCTTTCAAAATTCAACGTTATAGCTATCGCTCTATCAACATTGAATCGATGTTAACCTTTTCTTTTTTTATAGTTTCATTCATCTATTAATATTCGATTGTGAACTTTAATCCAAGTTTTTGGATAGCTTTCTTTGTAGCCTGACTTTTGATAAAAACATTAACGATTAGAATTTAAGTTTGTGATAAAAACCCAACTCAAAAGACTAATTTATTTATAAATGAAAGAGTTTTTAACTCTAACACATTGCTAATTTTTGCAAATAAAGATAAACATAAACGATATCACTCTTCAACCCTCTTGTATAGAAGAAAATCAATTCGGTTATATACAATTCAGTGCATGTTTTTGAACTTGCAATGAGTTTGCTAAAACCACGATGAATTGTTGGGGTTTCTCAACATTACAGCGGTTCACCGTAATTTTTATAAATCCACCGTATTTCCAGACATGCATTTACAATACCGTGGTGTTATCCTTTCTCAATTATTTATCTTGTAAAGTTTTCATCCAGACCCTCTCCAATAATAATTATTGTTGTTTACGTGTTTTTGCCCCAAATTATTTTTGCACTATACTATATTATCTACCTTTTTTGAAGTGTCTATATTATCTACTTTTAAATAGCATTATATTAACTAATTATGAGAGACAAACCAAACAGTTTATATGAAGAGTTGCAGCCCTCTTTGTGGATGATGCAGTATACATACAGTTGGTGACTACATATATAAGACAAATAAATGTCTCGAAAGCTAGGTAAAAAACTTGGACTTTTGTAAGGGTGTCATTGATATTTTTTTCCACTTCCTTTCCCCATCAAATTATGGGCATGTCCACGCTTTTATAGGTACCTGTTATAAAAATAATCAATTTTAGGTATTATGAGAAATTGTTTTTCCCTTTCACTTTTTCCTATCATACTTCTTTTCCACGAAGAGAAAAAAAAAATTAATTCTTTCACTGTAAAAAAATCTAGAATCATGTGGGTTTGGAGATTTACATTCCAAAAGAAAAACAATGAGTGGTAACTCTGAATTACCATGATAGTTAGTAGGATTTACTACACGACATGTCAATGGGTTGATTTACTACATGACATGTCAATGGGTTGATTTACTACATTTTTTTTTTGAGGGAAAGTTGATTGATTTACTACATGACATGTCAATGGGTTGATTGATACATTTAACTGTTCTATCATAATCATAACTAGTGGAAAATAATTTATTTGTTGAAAGAGAAAGATAATTAGAACACCCACATATCAAAAATAGAAAATAAGAAACATTAGTAAAATATTGATCAGAGAACAGGTATATTAATGTACAAATTGTAAATACAAACAAAACTAGAGAATTATTGCTGTGGTATCATTATCATGACATGTCCCAAGCTAGCAACTTTTTTTTGAGTACCATAACAAATTGATGACCAATAAGACCATTCACATAACAAAACAAATGTTGCTGAAAGTGGGTATTTTGCATCTGGGAGTAAAAAAGTGATACAGAAAGATAACGCATATAGGTGAGAGAGATTTGATTCATTGATTTTACACCCACATAATAGGACCAAATCACCAAACATATTGGATATAATGTCCCCCTTTTTGGGATGCTCCTTTTCTCACCTTAATTAATGTTAGCCATAGAAACAAATGTTGGAACAAACATATTTACATAGTAATAGCTCAACAAGGTCCACCAACATGTCGAGGATGGTCATAGTATTCATTTTATTTTACCCACCAACATGTAATTGAATATATAATTAAAAAAACAACAACTAGAATGTGTCATCTTAATATTAGTATTTTTTAAAAAAAAAACATGTTTTGTTAAAAGCGATATTAGACAAACAAAAAATTTATAAACTCTTCTCTTTTTGGAATAAATATTTCGTATCAAGTAGATCTGCTATATACTTTTTATGATTTAGAAAGAAAAAAATTATTATTTTTTCATTTATAAGTGATCCAAAGGATTTTTTTTTGTTCAAAAAAAAAAACTCTATCCATTTGAAATTGACATCAATCAACATTATTAATTTATCTTCTAATATTTATAAATTTAGTTGTCACCGTCCTCGTGAGCTTAACTCAGTTGGTATGGTTTATGTATAATATACGCTAGGTGTGGGGTCTATTTTAATTGCAACCTATCTATATAAATATGTCTTCTCATGCCGGAATCAAACCTAATACTTTAAGGTTGAGCTATTTAGGGTTTATCATGGTTTGATATCGGTAATCAGGAACTCTATTTGGCAAGTTATTTGCGCGGCAAACTCTTTAGAAGTCCTTCATTTCTTCAACATCAGAAGCACTCACATATGTATGTATACGCTACTTTCCTGACGAAGATTTTTGGTTTAATGGAGCATATTCCAAACATTTTTCTCCATCTCATACTTAGAGAGGACAACTATTGCGCAAATTTTTTAGCCAATCTAAAACGCTCTTCAAGACTAATTGTGACCTTTTGATAAACTTTTCTCCATCAAAGTTTAAAACGGTGTTGAGACTTGATGCCCTAAATAGAGCTCTCTTTGTATTTTTTTTCTTTCTAATTCTACCAAAAAAATGCATGCACATAATTTCTCCGTGTGTGTTTGGTTTGGCGGCGGTGAGAATTGATTTTGAAAGAATTGAGTTTGAAAGAATTGGTTTTGATTAAAAGTGAGTTGAATGTGAATTGATTATGTTTGGATACACTCATTTAAAAGTGATTTTTACTAGTCGATGTTGTTTGGATAGTTTGAATCAAAATTGATTTTGAACATTAAATGACCAAATTACCCTTTTAATTGTATTTAACTAAATTTCCATTCTCATTTTAGATAATTATTTCAAAACTTGATTCTTATCTACTTATGTTGTTTGGATAATTTACATCAAAAAAAATTTTAGATGATAAATTACCAAAATGATTAAATCTTCGTTTTTATTCAAAAAAATTACCAAAATGAATTTTAATTGTATTTTTTTAAGAGGGCGTTTTAATCATTTAAAAATAGATATTTCTTGCACTGGAAAGAATTATATATTCATTTCTATTGTAAATAAATATTTTTAATGCATTTTTTTTAGGAAATTTAAATGCATTTTTGTATAACTTCTGAAGAAACTTTTTTTTTTCATGAAAAAATGCTCCACGTACTACCACTACTACAGATCCGATTAATTCATTGCAGCAGTAGCTCCTCAAAGGTCAGCTAGTACAGAAAGTAGTAAATAAGCAGCAAAGGATAATTTTGGAATAAAGAAAATATAGATGTCCCACGGATCAGTAAATTTTCAAAGTCCAATTTTGAGCTTCACCTAGAATCAAGTTTGAGTTGTAGAATCACTTGACCGTTTTCAATCCAAACAACTTCATAATAAAATAAAATCACGTTAAGCCCTCTCATCCAAATGAACACTCCAATTTATAAGTTAGTATTACATGATTTAACGTGAAATTAAGGAGACGATTAGATTAATTAAACATGAATGGTGTAAACTCATTCAGCCATCCCATCCATCCATCCATCCATCCAATCTAATACATCACTATCAAGCAACAAACAAAGAAGGGAAAGGAAGAAGGTGATGTTAATTTATTTCTCCTCCATCCCATCTCTCTCTCATTCCCACCATTGGGTCATTCCTGTATTGCCCAATTCCCCAAACCCCCACATTTTTCCTTTTGTCAATTACAAATATGTTAATTTATTTTATTTAATTTTATTTTCATGTTTTTCAATGCACTTTCTGACCATATACTTCCTAAATAAAGCAAAAAATACCCCCCACGATTTACTCTCCTCATCAAAGATCACCTAAACAATCTCATGTTTCATCTAGCTTGTGCTATTAAGTTGTAACTTTTTTGGCTTGTAACTCACGGTTTCTTCATGTTAAGTCCCTCTCTTGCCACACTTACCCATATTTTATTTAATATTTATACATTCAATAAACTTTATAACTTTCATTTTTATTTTTTTTTAAATAAAAGGGTACTTAAATTTCAAATCATTAATCAAAAATTATAAATGATTTTTAGTAAAAATGAGATAATGTACGCAAGACATTAGACAGCACATAAATTAAATGGGTATTTAACTTATATATATCAAATCATAAGTTAAATAAATAAAAATTGAAATGTGAAAAATGGTGATACAGTGCTAACTGACCCAGAGCAAATTTGTGAACATATTTTCAATTACTATAAAAATTTGTTTCTACTAACTTTTCTGTTTTGCAGGATAACACTCTAGTGGAAGAAGTCATTCCAGTTTTGGTGGATGAGCATATTAATTCTCTTTTAACCTTGATCCCGTCTGTCGAAGAAATTAAGAATGCAGTTTTTGCTCTCAATGGTGATAGTGCCCTTGGCCCTGATGGTTTTGGAGGTTTCATCTTTCACACATATTGGTCCATAGTGAAGCAGGATGTTATCAATGTTGTCCAATATTTTTTCGTCAACAACTGGCTTTTCCCTAATTTCAATTCTAATGCTATTGTTTTGATCCCCAAAACCCTTGAAGCAGATTCTGTTGAGCAATATAGACCTATTGCTCTTGCTAACTTCAAGTTTAAGATTATTACAAAGGTTCTAGCAGAGAGGTTGGCGATGTTGATGCCAAGGTTAATCTCTAATCAGCAGAAAGGCTTCATTCAAGGTAGACAAATCAAGGACTGCATATGTTTGACTTCTGAAGCTATTAATTCTCTCCATAATAAATCTTTTGGTGGCAATTTAGCAATAAAAATTGATATAGCAAAGGCTTTTGATACTATTGAATGGTCATTTCTTTTGAGAGTGTTAAAAGCCTTTGGGTTTAATGATAAATTTTGTAAATGGATTGAGACTATTTTGAATTCAGCTCATCTCTCTATCTCTATGAATGGAAAGCTTCATGATTTTTTCAGTTGTAAGAGGGGAGTCAGACAAGGAGATCCTCTCTCCCCTATTCTTTTTTTCCTTGCAGAATATGTCCTCAGTAGAGGAATATCTAAGTTGGTAGAAGATGGTAGATTGGAGCTTGTTAGAGGTCCTAGAAATACATTAATACCTTCTCATGTTCTTTATGCAGATGATATCATGGTTTTTTGTAATAGAAAAACTTTCGGTCTTCAAGCTCTTCAAGATCTTTTCAAGGAGTATGCTTTATCTTCAGGTCAGATGATTAGTTCCAACAAATCAACAATCTATTCAGGCTCCATTTCCCCTTCTAGAGTTCTCAATATTGCTGACAGGCTTGGCTTTAGACTTGGCTCCCTCCCTTTCACTTACTTGGGGGCTCCAATTTTCAAAGGAAAGCCGAAAGAGATCCACCTCCAACCTATAGCTGACAAAATAAAGCTAAAACTGTCAACTTGGAAAGCCTCTCTTCTTTCTATGGCAGGAAGAGTCCAATTAGTTAAATCAGTCATTCAGGTCATGCTCATTCATACTATCTCAATTTATTCTTGGCCTGTTTCCCTTCTCAAAGACTTAGAGAAATGCATCAGGAACTTTATTTGGAGTGGAGACATTGAAAAAAGGAAGCTTGTGATTGTTTCTTGGAAGAAGGTTTGCATACCCTTTGATGAGGGGGGTCTGGGTCTTAGATCCCTTCTTCATCTCAATGAAGCTAGTAACCTTAGAATGTGCTGGGAGTTGTTGACTTTGGATAAGGAATGAGCCAACTTTCTTAGAGCTAGAATTTTGAAGAATGGTAAGTTTATTTCTTACCATATATATTCCTCTTTGTGGAGTAGCATGAAGTTGGAACTCTCTATTTCTAGTGCTAATTCCACTTGGTTAATTG
>Ga0228711_1010518_pt1 | contig 12129 bp, 3 predicted proteins | sample MedpolnodulmetaG_2_FD_177996 | JGI IMG/M metagenome (GOLD analysis project Ga0228711, IMG submission 177996) | Root nodule microbial communities from Medicago polymorpha collected in Santa Monica, California, United States - brown nodules | ecosystem: Host-associated > Plants > Roots > Nodule...
CTCTCTCTCCGGTCTCCGGTCTCCGGATGAGGTGTCTAAATATCACCACCCGAATAGAATATTAACTGATTAAGTTAAAATTGGCCAAACTCTTGATTTGACAAACTATAATGAAACTTGGGATCGGATCTAAAAATTGTCCTTTTTAGTTAAGGTGCATCATTTATTTTGCTTTAATGCACAATGTGATTCCAACTAACAAGTTTCGACATCACTACAATTTGAAAACTTCTCCTATATGTCAGAAATGTGGACCCATGATGAAGGTGTGTTTCACTGTTTTAGAAACTGTGCTCCAAGAAGGAGGGTTTTACCTTAGAAACATGGTTACAAACTATGTTTCACTGTCTTAGAAACTGTGCTCCAAGAAGGAAGGTATAACCTTAAAAACAAGGTTACAAACTATGTTTAAAAGACCTTTTAGTAACATGTTTGCAATAACTATTTGGTGGATCTGACGCGTCAGAAATAACCATACTTTTGGAGACAAGCATTGAAAACATGAAATGTCATTCCTTTCATAGACATCATGTGTATCGACCTAACTTATGTTAATATTCACTCCTCAAATCACCACATTAAATAGAATATTGATTGAAGTTGAGGTGCTTTCGATGAGTTGTTATTGGCGGTTTACTGTGGGACAACTTGAGAGATTGAATAAATCGACTTCTCTTCTAATGAGGGGACAATGTGGTGCATTTTTTGTTGAGCTATTTGGTGTTTAGCATGTATTGGTGTTGGTCATCAACATCAATTTCAGTAGTTTATTTGTGATAAATTCTTTAGGAGTCCTCTATCTTCTTCAACATTCAAATCACTCGTGTATCCATGCATGTGTTTCTTTGTTGGTGGAGATTTTTAGTTTATTTGTCTTCAACATGCATGTGCTTAGAGAACGTAAATGTTGTGTTGATTATCTAGCCTGTTGGGTCACTGAGGGGAGCCAGGGGGACCACCAACATCGAGGCTAGAGCAACCGCCCAAGCGAGAGAGACATCGTCATCCACTACTTCAAGAACATCTTGAAACCTGAAGATAACCTTCATCTTCACGATCCATTAATCGTAATTCTTGCCTTCAAACACCGGTAAATGCGCAGGGATATTGTTGCTATGAGCTGTCATTCTTCACAAATTCTCTAACAACAAAGAATGAACCAGGCTCTCTACCAATTTGATGGAACAATGGTGAAAAACTTTAGCAAAACTGTTATAACATAAACAATTATGACTTAGGGTTGATGACCCACTTGGGTTGGCCTAGGGGTATAGGCTTGGGATCTGGGAGTGTGCTCTTCCTCAAGGTCTCAGATTCGATTCTCTCTGTTAGTTTAGCTTCTTCAAGAAAAAAATTATGACTTAGGGTTTTTAGGGTTTTAGAGATTTTGAGAGAGAGAAGTTGAATGTGTAAATTTCTGAAAGTTTTATTGAATGAATGAATCTTTTATTTACAACTGATATGGAGTAACCTAGAGTTGTTACTTTATTTGCAAACTATCAAAAACAAATATTAAAACTAATTCCTAACTAAATGAATTACACTTCCAATTCACCTCCTTAATTCTTTTAGTAGAAATCATTGTCATTTCAAGCTTGTTCTTCAAGTATTCAAAGCTACTAGTCTTCAATGACTTTGTAAGCAAGTTTGCAACTTGTTCTTCAGTCTTGCAATGCATAACTTCCAACTTTCCTTTGTTAACTTGATCCCTTAGGAAATGGAAACGTGTTTCAATGTGTTTACTTCTTCCATGTGCAACTGATTGTTTGGCTAAGTCAGTAGCATATTTGCTATCAACTCTTAATTCCATCCCCTCATTCTCTGTTAGTAGCATTTCAATCAATAGCATATTGATCCATTAAGCTTGACAAGCTGCCATAGAAGCTGCAATATACTTAGCTTCTCAGTGACCCAACATAGCCAAGTTCGGACGCTCTTCAAGACCATATGTAACCTTTTGGCAGACACATCCACCATAACTGAAGACGGTGTTGATTATTGATGCCTCAAACTAAACCATGTGCCTTATGTGTTATTTTTTTCATTGTCATTCTAAAAATATTATAGATCAGCAGACTCCATATAAACTAAATCTAAAATCAATCCTTTAATATTAATTAGACATACCTAAATAACCTATTTTTATAAGCAAATGTATTAATAGAGAGTATAAAGAGATACTCTAACCTAAAGTCTTTTATAACGAAACTAAAGAATAACACAATGGATTAGATTGCTAATGAGAAAAACTTTATACTACTCTCCTTGGACCAACCCCAAGATGTAATCTTGAGATATTCAACAATTGTCCTCACGGGAGTTGAATAGTTCAACTAACTTAAGGTAAGAGATGATAAGTTAAAAATTAATCTAACAATTAGTTAATAATATTTGTTATTAAAAATAAATAAAAAAATTATCGTCAATTTCTATGCGACGAAATAGACCTTACCACGGAGAGCCAAGATATCATACATTTCTTCTTTTTCCTCGAAATTGAACAAAATGTGATACTCCTTATCTATGAAGTGCCCCCTTCAAACCCAACCATCCAAGAATTGACACCCACACACTATAGGTAAAGAACATTGAAAATATAAGTGGTTAATATGTTTTCAATTTAATTCCTACATAAAACACAGACTCCATCGTGAGAACAATCAATCATACCTCTATAACACAATGCATTAAAATTTTCTAAGCGCTCCCTCAAATTCTTGAATGGAACTGATATGACCATAGTTGTTGAATGACGATAGCATATGTGAGGCAGAGTGAAAAGTGCCGCCGTCTTTGGTCCCAAAAATATAAGTTTAAAATTGGGCCCCCCAAAATAAAATAAAAATAGGGGTCCATCAAGAATGTTAAAATCATTGGATAATGATGAATTAAAAAAACCTTACACAAATTTTAAGGTTGTGTTTTCTTATAAGGATTTGTCGAATGTTGATGCAAATGATTTGTTTTTTTAATTGAATGTGTTTCAAATGGTTTTGCTAAATGTGTTGATGTTAGCATTTAAAATTCATGAGTTTGTCAAAGCTGCAAATTTTTATGCAAATGTTTCAGTTCTATATTGAATTCTCTTAACTATGTCAATGACTATTGCATATGTAGAAAAAAGTTTTTGAAGTTAAATTTACTGAAAAACTACTTGAGTTCATCAAAATCAGTAGAAAGATTGAGAGATATGATATAACATATTGATTCAGACAGCTTCTTACAAAAAAAAAACATATTGATTCAGACAGTTATTAGCGATTTTGCATCTAAAAATGCTCGTAGGACTTTGTATTGTATGAATATTTGGATGTTAAATAAAAAATTTAATGTTTTTTCTATGAAGTCTGATGTTTTTACTAGCTTATTTTTTAAAGTGATAAAAACTATCATCTGCAAATTAATTTTACACTTAAAAAAATTAAAATGTTACTAATAAACTTCTTAGTGAAAACCCAAATTATAGGTTTATTCTAGTTCATCAAAATCTCAAAAAGCAACATATGAAATACGTGCAATAACTCAAAAATTCACATCATCTCCACATGCTATTCTACTAATAATTAAAAAATGGTATTATAATTTTTTTTTAAATTGTTACTAGTAGTAATAAAGAGTTTTTTTTTTACAATTAAATTTTATTTTTGAAAGTGTACTGGTGCAGACCCTGGTGAATTCGTACGAGTAGTTTGTTTCCTTCCAAAAATAAATCATAAAATTTACTTTTTGCAATTTGTAGCGTCGTACAATAGGGTATAGCATAACAGGAAAGAATAAACCTTTTATGTACCGATCCAAAGAATCTCTTTGGTCCCCATCTCGAAAGCTTGACTGCATGAAAGTTTTTTGACATGAAACTTGTGTGAGTAATAAGAGTATAGTTCAGATTCAGACCACTTATCGAAGAACTTCTCAAACCAAAAGATGTTATTACCTGCATCCTGAAATAATGAACGACTCTTGGTTTATATCATGGTTGGTGTAATCTCTTCAAATACATGGAAAACATGTCATATAAAAAAATAACATGAAAAATATGACCTATATATGTTTATATAAGACACTTCCGTGTTTGAGAATTGGCACACATGAGACAGTATTTGCACACATGATACGAAATAGAATGCTCCCTCTATCTCATATTATGCGACCTAGTTGACTTTGTCACGTATGAAAATGCACAATTTTAAACTTAAATATCTTTAATAGTCTATTAGAAAAAATTATGAAAATTTCAAATTTTGAAAATATTCATCGAGACGAATCCAACAACATCTTATATGCTATATTTTGTCTTTATATAAGTATAAAAATATGGTCAAAACATGTCATGTGAACAATACACATTTTTAAATTATGTCATTTAAAATGAGACGTGGGAATAACATTTAAGTTGAACAAATCCTTCAAAGAAAAAAGTACGTAAACAAAGTCATTCTAATTAAAACCCTACGTTTATGTGAATTACCTTAACAATTGATATACTCCATTTAGGTACAACAATAAAACCTAGTGTTATTAGCAAGCTATAAATTAAAAGTGAGTATAAGTTAAAAAACATTATGAACAAAATATATCAAATAAATATAGTTTGAATTACATTAAGAAAAAGACTCATAAATCACGTGTTTACAACCATATATACTAAGTTCATCATTCCATCTTAACTGGAGATAGTTTAGTTACACATGATAACAATAATAAACATAAAAGAAATGCTAGGAACACTCATTATCTAACACTCTCTCTAACATTCACTCTCCAACTAAGTGAAAGAAAAGTACATCAATAATGGTGTAGATCCTCAAACTTGTTTGAAAGCCTTCAAAAACACCACGTTAGGGTTGTTGGATCGCACCTTGCATCTCATAGCGGTCAAAATTTGGAAAACTAGATTCTAGGTGAAACTAGGTTTATATATATAATCAACTTATGACTAGTCCTTTATACCCCTCACACATTACTTCGTCCGCTTCGTGTATGTCGACGTAAGATCTGGAAGATTTGAAACTGCAACGGGCCTTGCGCATGGCCTCATGCGCCTCGCACATTAGATAGTGGTGAAAGCCACTTTTCTACTCTTGATTCCCTAACTCCAAATCATCTCCACCTTTAATATGTCGTGTGGTTTGCGACAAAATTTCATCAAGTGCAGTCTGGTCAATCCTTCATTGTAACAAGTTCAAATACCTATGTAACTTCTACCAAACATCATCTAATCATATAAACATGTCGGAAATTACCAAAAACACAATGACACCTAGTGAGGAGACATTCTTACATGGGCACAAACATAAATGAATAGTGTTTGATCACACACACATAAAAAACTTTTTTTCTCAAAATACTATATCATTTTATTAACAATTTTCATTTTACTATTAAAAAAAAGCTTAATAGCAATTTTAGCCCCCTAACTTTTTCAAAGTTGCGATTTTCGCCCCCTAAGAAGAAAAAAACTACAAAACTGTCCCCTAAGTTTTGCACTTGTGGCAGTTTTTTGGCCCCCAAGACCAATTTTGACTCGGTCTATGCTGACGTGGCACCCTAAGTGAGGTGCCACATGTTATTTTTTTTATTTTTTTTTAGCCTTGGGGGGCCAAAACTGCTACAGTTGAAAAACTTATGGGGCGGTTTTGTAATTTTTTTTCTTAGGGGGCCAAAATCGCAACTTCGTGAAAGTTAGGGGGTGAAAACTGCTATTAAACCTAAAAAAAAATCTTTTGATGTCTGTATACCCAAACACTATTTATTTACGTTTGTGAGCATAATAGACTTTCCCCCTATTAAGTTGCCTGGTTAGGAAACTAAAAAATTTCAATGCAAGATCAACTTTTCCCAAAAATCATGAGTAACTCACCCTAAAATTCACTAAAACCTAGAATGAAGTAGCGGAAAACACAATAAAACACCTAAAAATATATGATGAGGAGTCATCAACCCGCTCCAAATAACTACACCGTGGAGGAGGTGTTTGGATATGATGGAGCGTTTGTGTGTTTTTGAATACATATTTTTTTTTATTGGTTTGAGATAGGACATTAATATAGTATTTGTTAGTTGTTAACTTTTTATGATATCTTTTTTTAAAAAAAAAAAAAAACTTTTTATAATATCTAATCGATTATTTACTATTTCATAAATTTCTAAGATAATGAATCATTATTCCTAAAAAAGATAATCGAACATTATTTTTCCTTAATGTTAATATTTATTTAATTTATTACATATTATTTTACGATAGCAATATAATATAAGCATTGATCTTTCAAAAATAAAATGAAATAATATAAGCATTGATAAAAAAACAAATACAATTTAAATTGGATTAAATGTAAACTGAGCCAATTTAAACCATATTTAATTCACATTGGGTCGGGTCGATTTTTTAACCCATACAAATAGAATCAAACTTCGTTCGGAAGAAGTCAAATTCGATTCTTGGGTGAAACAATTTTTTGCCATGTTATCTTTATCTCACGACCGAACTTCATATTATCATGACTCATTTTCCCTAAAAACTGAAGGGGTTAACACAACAACAAAAAATCAAACTTTGTGTTCGGGTAAAAGTCCTCTCTATCATAAAAAAAATAAAAAACCAAACTTCGTGTGATTTTTTTGAACTTAATTAAATCGAATAATCTCAAAACCAATTTAAACTGCATAGCCAATAGCCATACATGGACATGGTATCTAGACCAGCCATTATACACTAGAGAGCATTCATCTATTCATCATGCATATATCTCAATGAATTGTGAACCAAATCTTGTGACATGACCCCCTATTCATATAGCCACGTACATATATGTACACCATATACCGTACTGAAAACGAAAAATTGAACCTATAGTATGTTAATGATGTTATGTATTAATAAATATGTTGCCCTACCGATTTTGTGTGTGGTTGAACAACATTGGAAATATATATTCAGTTCACATATCTCGTTCATCTCTACATGTTGAAAACTTCGTGTAAAACTAATTAATACGTGGGGATCACATATAGCATATGTTATGTTGCAAGTTATAAAAATTATATGTACAAATTAAGAAATCCTTCCAAAACTATTTATAAGTTAAATATGGAAACTCCATTAATATACATATTACGTAGATATATACATAGCCTAGGACTATATTTTTAGGCTTCACTTACAATTAGTCTTTTGCTAATTCTCTACCTTTTCACAACTATATAGACCAAACTCTCCTTCATGAGTTTCAATGCCGGTGTTTAACTATGATTGGATTCGAAACCAAACCTCTGATTAAGCTGAAAGAGATCTATTTCATCTCATCTCAACGATCATGGGTAGCTCTAGCTCTAGATTAATTACCAAGTAGAAGTTATACAAATTACAACAATAAAAGAACAAGGCCAAAAAGTAGTTCATCACTCCAAGAACATAGTATGTCCGTTGAAACTGAACTAAGAAAATCATGGTGGTTGCCACCTCCAGCTGCAAACACTTGTGATATTGATGATTTCAATAGAAACATCCTTGCCTTCTCCAACAAAAAGTTGACTCCACCATCACTTTGACTATGAATCACTTCTTCAATCTTTTTTTTAGGGCATCTAAGAAGACCAATATAAGTATCCAAATCATGAACACAAGAAGGGTTTTGCATATTGAAGAAATCAAGCATAAGTTCAACACCAACATGTGCATAACAAGAACAACTCCATGGAAACTCATATCTCCCACCCATCAAAACCCTAAAATTTTCATTGAATACAACACCCGGTAGTTTTGTTATAGGATCATTAACATTTGATATTCTCAACACTTTGACACCTAACTCTTCACATCTTTTTTTGAACTCTAAGTTACCAACCCTTGGTCCTCCAAATGAAAAAACTGTAACACTAGCATCATTTTTATCATTTTTTTTGTTTAAACCTAGCTCTGAAATATCATAAGCAAGTAAAATAGCTAAAGCACTTCCCATGCTATGACCAGCTAAAGATATACTAACATTCTTCTCACCTTTATGTTTCTTCATCAACCTTGAAACCTCTGAAAGAAGTTGTTCTCTACAACTTTGAAGTCCAAATTTTGAAGAACTTTCATCAGAAGTATACAAAGAAAGAAAGCCTGATTCGACTTTCACATTTGGAAGTTGATTATTTGGATCAAGTGAAGCTGGTGTTAAAGAACTCATGAGATTTGAAATCCATTCTTGATTTGTAACTGTTCCACGGAAAGTTACAACTATGTCTCTTCGACCGAGTTTTTTGTAAGAATCATCAGATGAAACTGCTACGTAACCAATCCACCGGCCAGAAGAATTGTTTTCTATGATGTTTGGTGGTGTTGCATAGATATATTTTGTGACTTCATAGCCACAATTTTCCATTCCAACTTCTTTCAACATATTCTTTTTGCCATATTTACAATTCAAGTATCTTTTTGAGTTTGTATCAAGATCAAAGGCTTTGTAAGAAGATGTAACAAACTCTCCATATCGAATTATCTCTTCGCGAAGAATAGGGTGTAAAGGGTTTAAAAGATTTTCCCAGTTATTGCACCCTTGAATCTCTCTCCAAATATTTGCTAAATGTTTTGTAGTAGTAGTAGTAGAAGAAGAAGTAGAAGTAGTGGAATTTTTGTGTGTGATTTTTTGTGTGTGTTTAGGAGTAATGGAGGTGCTAATAGTATTAGTGTATATGTTGTTGTGGTTGTTGGTGGTGGTGGGAAGGGTGATTTCTAGTAAAGCTGAATTTGATGCTACAATTGATGACTTCAAAGAAGGAGACAAGTGATTGTTATTTGGTAATGAAACTTGACCAAAGGGATGAGTTTTAGGGTGAAAGTTTTGTGGGAATGAAATGTGATTCATGCTAGTTTTGTTTGGTAAGTGTGTGATAGAAGAAGCCATAAGGGAAGAATATTATAGAGAGAGAATTCTAATTGTTGAGTTTTCATTAATGAAAAACAAGAGACATGGTGGAATCTTATATGAATGTATAAAGGTGTAGAAAGAAAAGTGAGGGTGGGGTCCATAATTCTAAAAGGGCATGTTAGGCGAGGATTTGACTGAGAATTTCATGAGAGAGTTTTTTTCAATTTTTTGTGATTCTTTTTTTTTTTTGTTTATGTGGTCGGTTGGGAATTATGTTAAGAGGAGGGTCCTTTATTTTCTTGGTTGCGGCTGTGTGAGTGTATGACAAATGAGAGAGAAGAAAATAATATACTAATCATTAACATGATCAAGTGGACCCTATTATTAATTTTTTTTCTTTTCATGGAGGTTGACTTCAAATCTATATGCTAAAGGAACAGTACTATTTTCATTCTCTAGCCATGGATGAACAAATTAGGGAAACATTTCTCTCTATTAATATGAGCAACGATTTTTATACGAGGGAAAGTGAAATATGAAACTTTCTGTTTTTAGGATAAATAAATAAGAGGTGAGGTGAATTTTAATTAGGGTGCTTTTAGTATGAGCTTAAAAAAAATGATCTAAATATGGACAAACTAACAATGAATATTTGAAGCACGGGATTTTATGATATGAAAATTGAGAGGGAAACAATTTTAAGGGCGAAATATGAAATTTTAAAGGGAAAAAAGATAAAAATTTATTAGTATATATATATGATAAATCTTACTTGGCCATAACCCTAATGAAAAATATTTGACCACGTACACATGTCAAAAAATTTAAAAGAAAAATATATAATTTAATCACATCATTTTTCAATATTTAATTCTTTTTGTTTGTGTGTACAAAAATATTTTTTAATATGACCAAACAAAGCGAGCTCTATACTCTCTTCACTTATTAGGCAGCTCAATTAGTTTTTGGTTTGAGTTAAGAGTTGAACGAATTAAGGAACTTTGATTCAATTCCTGATGAACGTAAAAAAAAAATATTCATTTTAGTATTAATAAATCTACATCGATGAATTTGTTCAATTGACACACAAATGTGAATTCTTTTCTCTCAACTTGCGAGTTAGAGATTGAAAATTTAACTACTTATTTAAGAGGTTTGAATCTTTTCACTCGAATGAAATCTATTTACAATATAGCTGGAAAATCAATTACTTGTATATTAATTCAGAGAGTTAGAAGAATATGAATAATGGCAGCTGTGAATATATTCGTATTTCATACTTAATAATTTCATCAGACTTTCTTTGGATTTGATTCTTTAATTAAGATCATTATCATATTATTTGCTTCTACAAATGCAAGTTTAAGGATTACACGTTGACGTTGTACCTTATGTCAATACCTAGTTTTGGTACCTTTTCATTATTTGATAATTTTATAATTAGCGTGATAATCATTTCAATTTAATTTTTCAATAAAACAAAAACAGACATCAGTGCGTATAGTATTCTTTTTTTCTTGTACATAATGGTTCCTTAAGAAACATTCTACTATAAACATATCTATCATATTCTTTTTTTTTGAAGAGGCTAAAATGAAATATATTACCACATCAAAAGATCCCCCTAGCACAAGGTGTACCAGGGTGTAAAACACCAAGTCATAACAATATTTACAATCACAAAACAGAAAAAAAGCAGAATAAAGCTTTAGCCTATACCTAAAATGGTGAAAGGACTAAGCCACCAAGTCATATCTATCATATTCTGTAAACAAAAAAAAACATATCTATCATATTCAACCAACAAAAAATAAGTATGGCCACTTAAGCTTTAGGTAAATATAAAATGCAATTTAGTCCGATGGTTGGTTCAAGTATATGACACTCAAATGCTCTAAGTGATTAGAGGTTCAATTATTAACTCTCATGTATGAAATAATGCTTTTTTTTAAGGAAAAAATCTTTTATTTTTCTTGTAAATAGACGGGATGGTAATAACCACTTGAATAATCATATAATTGAGAGATTTCAAACTTGAGCTCAAATCAAAATTTACAATCAAATAATTTTAATATTTATCGGTTGAACTATGACCTGTAAACTTTTACGAAAGAATTCTAAAAGAAACAAATGAATATGTGATAATATGATATTTATGATTTTGGTTGACAATACATCAAAAAGTAGGTAGTTATTATTAGTTATTGTAAAAAAAAAAATCAAGGTGTAGGTTTACCAACCTTCTAACTTGCGAGGTTTTAAATCTCTCTTATATTGTACTATCAATTAAAAAATATCCTCAATTAATAGTTGTACTATTAAAAAAAATAGTTTCATAATTTACGGCGGTCATAAAATATGTAATTCATTTTTTAAAGTATGTTCCCTAACTTTTTAGTCAAACTCCGCAACTTCAACTTTATGTCTAATGCTTATTACAATTTAAATTTTATGTTTATATATTATAGTATATTTTAATGGTTCATCCAAACTTTTTTCTAGCTTCGCCATTGATGGTGGCTCAACCTGATTTTTGATAAGTGCTAGAAAGTTGTATTTCAAATGAATATTTAAGGCACTTTTGTTACTTGTTTTGCAAGTTACTTAGGGAAAAGCCGAGAGATAAGTGATTATAACCCTTTTACGCTTTATCTATCTTACTTCACCCATTTATGCAGGAATTGAATTCAAAACACTAAGCAAAGAAGAAAAACAAAGAAGAAGTGCAAAAGTGAACTCGCCATGGCGAGTAAATGATGACCAAAGGCGAGTCAGAGGCGAGCAAGAGACAGAAAGTCCAGAAACTACTCGCACTCAACACGCAAAGGCGAGCAAGAGGCGAGTGAACTCGCAATGGCGAGTGAAAGGCGAGCAAGTTCCAGAGAGCACCAGTTTTCACACGCCCTCAACTCGCAAAGGCGAATGGACGGCGAGTAACACGCAATGGCGAGTGCATTTACTCACGAGGCGAGTTAGGGCGGCCTAAACTCCTCAAAGGTGACGTGGCTCAAACCCACTTGTGAAGTAACCTCAACTCGCCATGGCGAATGAAGCTACTCGCGAGGCGAGTTGATGCAGAATAGAATTTCTATAAATAGCCCACTTGATCATTTCATTAGGACAATTTAGAATCTTATAATATCTTGTAATAGTCAGAGAGAGAGAGAGAGAGAGAGAGAGAGAGAGAGAGAGAGAGAGAGAGAGAGAGAGAGAGAGAGAGAGAGAGAGAGAGAGAGAGAGAGAGAGAGAGTGATAGAGAGAGAGAGAGAGAGAG
>Ga0228711_1010520_pt1 | contig 12128 bp, 7 predicted proteins | sample MedpolnodulmetaG_2_FD_177996 | JGI IMG/M metagenome (GOLD analysis project Ga0228711, IMG submission 177996) | Root nodule microbial communities from Medicago polymorpha collected in Santa Monica, California, United States - brown nodules | ecosystem: Host-associated > Plants > Roots > Nodule...
GCCCCTTGCGCCATCTAGTTCGCGCATTATACACTTGCTTGATGAGTGTCAAATTTTCTTTGTTTTTTTCCTTCAAATCCGTGAGAATATTCCTAGGCTTTGCCAAGCTCTTTGTCATTTCGATAACTCTTTGCTTCTCCTCCGCTTTTAGTCGACCCGCAAGAAGGGGCCGGATAACTTTGGCGCCAAGTCATGGTTGTGAATTCCACAAAGCATTGCAATCCACCAATCTTGAGTTTTTTATTTTTTTTTATTTTTTATCAAAGAAGCATTTCAACCTAAACGGACAATTACATTTCCTTGTGCCCATGCCTTCAAGCTTCGGTTTCTTCCTCGTCTTAGGTGGCTTGTATTCACCACTCCTCTCAAATTGCATCGTCATGTATGGCGTTATTGTACTAGATTTATCTATAGAAATAGTAAATCCAGCCCTAGCCGCTTGTCGACGAACCCAACAAAGTAATTCTTCTTGATCTTTCCATCTTTCAATTGTTGTAAAAAATGACCCGGTGTTTGCTTCAATAACACGAACACCGATAGGTACCGGTTTAAAGGATGTATGAAAATGACAGAAAAACAAAATGAAATATAATTCAATTACAGTCAATTTGGAATATTACTAAAATGTTATTTCACCATGGATGTATGTACTTAAGTTTTTAGGGACATAATTTTTTTTAATCTGTTCTTAATATGACCAAGATATGGGAATAGGGTCAAAGCTAGTTAGACAGTTAGATCTCTGTTAAGTTAGTTACAGTAATTCAATCAGGGAGATGGATAGTTAGGTATTGGGGTTCCATCAGCAGGATCAAGATAGAATATGCATTTATAAATTTCGATGGGAAAACTGGGTGAAAGTTGTGTTGCGAGAGGAAAACTATGGAGGAGAATTATTTCTCCTTGTTGAGTTGATACAAAACTAAAAATAAAACACATGTTTGCAAAATGACTACAAAAACATTACTGAAAAATTGAAACAAATTTTTTTAGCATTATAACCTCTACTTATGCGTCTCATGGTATTCTCATGCGCTAACAAAATAGCATCCGGATTGCACTTCTGTATAACTGAGAGACCTGTCATAAGCGGTGAAAAAAATACACTAGAATTAGCAATACTATACTCAATTTAATTTATAAAAATTAAAAACATTTTAAGTGTAAGCTTTCAAGTTCAATAATGTATCCATCACAGACAATAGTTTTTGCCAGAATAGGAGAAAACATGACAATTCATGAAAAATACACTTGAATGCAGAACTAACAAATGTAAGAGTATGTCTTGCTGCCTTTTGGTTCTGACTTGGTTTCGGAGCAGATAACAAGTAAAACGGATAACTTTTTATGACTAACACACCATTATGGCGTGGCGTATACTCGTATCATAGCATAACTTGACTATAAAAGAACACAAAGTACAAACTTACTAAATTTTTAGCAAAGACTTACCATCAACATGGTCACGGTGATGATGGGTGACAAAGACCACTAGTCTTCTTGGCAAAGCAGTAACAATTTTCTTTAGCTGATAATTACAGAGTAACATGCTAAGATTTAATTGGAAAATAAAAATAAAAAAAATCCAAAAGCGGATAATGAGAAAATTGACAACTTATAGAAAATACGACATGGCAGGAGGGCAGAGTGAGACGTCAAAAAAAAAATCTAATAAATTCCTCAAAAGTCACAGCTCAAATCTGAGCAGGAAAAAAAATAGATCATAAATTCAATCAAACAAATAGGACTAGCTATTTTTTTTCTGTCAATAAATAATGCCAATATACTAATAACTAAGTAGTCATTGCAGTATGATCTAGTACGAAGTATAACAGAAAACAGAAAGATAAAAACATTATTTGAAGGCTAAAATGACATGTATTAACTGCACAATTTTGCATGTTATGCAGAAGTATAACCTCTCCATGGAATTTTGACAGACATCCTGGATCAACTATCAGTGCATCTCCATAAACAATAAGTTGATTGTCCTTGGAAGCATTTGGAACATTCTCAGGTGCAAACACCACCAAATTTGTTGTGTGAAAAGGCTTGGCTGTCCTACTTCCCATAGGAATAAGTATAACACCAGTCGGATACTCCTGAAAATGAAAATAAATCTTCCATCTGTAACAGATTATTAACATAAATTACATAATGACTTTGAAGAAAAATGCTTCCTCTATCTCCTTACCATGTGCATGAATATTGAACTAAAGCTATAATATTTGAATATGAATAAATAAATTGAAGATGTAACTTTTGTGTAGCCACATCTTGCTGATCTGGAGGACGATTTTATCCTTTTAACCCAGAAACAGTCAAAGAAAGTGAGTTAGCACATTTATCAGTGCATGGATGTAGGAGGGTAGTGAAAACCTAGTAAGCAAACCATATGTCAAATCTCAACATGAGAGCATTCACATCTCTTTTTTTTTCTTTTTTCTTCTGGAGAATTGTACATGCAATGCTGAGGGAGGTTGATAACCTTTTAGAATAAAAGACATGATAGGGATTGGATAATTAGTGCCTATGTAGATTGTTAGTCTTCATGAGATTTATTTTAACAATATCTTGTCGAATATCCACTAAAAATAAGTGGTTTATAGGTCATTAGAAATTATTGTCCTGATTTTAAAAGAAAGCTTCTCCTATATTACTTCCATGTTTCTGAAATTGCAATTCCCAATAAATGTCCAACCATTGAAAGAAAACAAATTTTTGAAAGAAAAAAAAAACCTGGTAGTTGATGGCTGGAGGGGCTTCCCAGTTTGCAGAGACAGACGAGTCATTTACAAGACCGACAACTACCAATGGTCCAACACGATCACCATGTGTAATTACTTCCAGAAGCTGGTTAAGACAGCTTTGAATGGTCATCCATTTATATGAATCTGTATATAGAGTTATAGCTTCACATTGATAATAATGAGAATGCAAGCAGAGATCAACAATGCATGCGTAAACATTGACATTGACTTAATTAATAAATTCATGTAAACAACCTACACCGCTTACAGATACTACACTAAAAAGAGAATTCATTGGTGGTTAAAACATTTGAAAAATAGAAATGATCTCAGTTTTTGTTCACTAGGATATCAATCGGCCACCATTTATTCAGTAGAAGTGAAAAGAAAATTAACATGTTAGCACATGAACTTCGAAGCTATTTGTGTTTGTTTACTATCCAAAAAAATCACTTTGTTTTTTAAATGATTTTTAACTAGTTCATGCCTTGCCTTGTGTTTGAAAAAATAGATTTTGAGAAAAGCTAATCCTAATAATTTATTTTATAGTCAAAATAGATTTTTTTGATAAAATGACTTTTCTAAAAATCCTAAACAAACACTTTAAAATGACAAAAATGATTTTATTTTATTTTTTAAAAATTCACTTTCTCTCTCTCTCTCTGAACCAATTTCAGTTTCTCTAATTTCTGTTCATTTTCTCGGTTATTTATTCCTACAATTATAATCACAAATACGCAACTAGTACATCTTCCTAACCCGATTCCTACACATTTCTACCACATATCGCAATTTATACATCTCTGCAAATAAAACAATAACCAACAATATAAACTAGAAAAACAAGCAAACCTGACAAGTCCTTGATCTCATCATCTACAAGCTTCCCAGCAATGAAAACGGTGTTAACAGGTAAACCAGGTCCAAACGCAGGTTCCTTTACATACTTATGAAATTTCCACTCTCCTCTTTCAACAATCCCAAACCCTAACTCTCCAAAAACCTAATCACAACACAATTAAACACCAAATTCATAACTACTTTCAGCTCAATAATTCAAAACAAACCAAAATTCAAGAGCACTACCTCGTTTAGAGCGGAACGGATATCGAATTCACTGAAATTGAAGTCATCGGAATGTGATACCGAAATTTGTACCTCAACTGGTGGGTCCGATTGTGGTTGCAGTGGGTTCAACTGCACTGAAGGTAAGTCCCAGAGATCAGAATCGAGGAAAGAATCGTATTCTTCGTCGTTGAATTTGGGGGGACGTGATTGCTTAACGAGGAGAAACTCGTTTTCGTTTGAAGGATTTTGGATGATCAAAGCGAGTTTGTGAGTTGCCATTGTCCAACAAACTGGAAAACGAGTTAGTTGAGCGACAAGTTTTCAACTATAAACCAACTGAACTTTTACTGCATCATAACCGTATTATTAGTTCCACCTCTTCTCGCTAATATAAGAAAAAAAATAATCACATTTTAGATTAATTTAATAAATGATATATGTGGTCAGTAATAAAAATTATATAAATCATTAATTGAATTAATCTAAAATGTAGATTTTTAATTATAATACTTCATCTGTCCTATTTATAAAAGAAAGTTAGGTCAGTAAAAGTTAATGTATTTGGACTAACTTTTTAATTAAATACATCAACTTTTGTTGACCCAAATTTCCCCTTTAAATAAAACAGGAGGAAGTGGTGATTGGAGGGTGTATGTTTTTGTTTCTGGTATTATGAAAATGAACCTAATCTTGAGTTTGACAGCAAAATAAGTGCTCCATGTCTCAAAATGTAAGCAATATAACAAACTTTTATCCTATTTAATCTTTTTTTTATTATCATATTTTCCATTAAATTACATTCAATTTTATCTCTCTTCCATTTTCTCCATAACCAATAGTCATTAAAATTGTAAAAACAACTTTCTCTAAGTTTTATAGAAAGATGTAAAAAGAACTAAATTTTTATCTTAAAGTTGTATAATTATTACTTGATTAAAAACAACAACTTATATTTCCAAGATAAAATTTCTATTTTTGGATTTATTAACCGAGTAATGTTATTTGTACAGCCATTTTGAGACAATTTTTGAGACAACCTTGTTGTTCGCTCTTCTTATTGGTCAAAAACAGTAGAAAGAGAGAGAGAGAGAGAGAGAGAGAGAGAATAAGAATACAATACGAGTATGAGAGCGAAATTTGTCTAAAAGTTATACCAAAATGGTTGTTCAAATATCATCATTTATCTTATTAACCCGTGCCTCGGGACACCAGTTAGTAAGACTCATGATAATTTAATGTTTTTCAAATTCAAGGAGAGAGCGATGCATATCAAGGATATTTTGTGAACGTTATTTACCAATCTTACAAACTAAACCAAGGATTTGCTGTGACTCGAGTTTTTATTAGATGTTTCGAGTAACTTTATGCACACGTAGCGAGTCACTTTTGTGAATGTTTTTATGACTTGAAGGTCGGGAGTCGGGTTGGTTTGTGTTTCCATAGGGGTTAACCATCTCGTTCCTTGTGGTGTGTTGTTGGGAAATTGAATAATGTATATGTCGGTTTTGCGAAGGTAACGAACGAAATTGGTTTAGGAATTAAAAGTTGGCTTGATGACAATGTTCGACAAGAGATAAATGATTGGGTCAATACATTTTTTGAATGGACCCGTAGTTAGGTGAGGTCTCTTTTAAGGGCAGGTTTAGTCGGTTGTTTGATTTGACTGTTGTTCCTTAAATAACTATGGCAAACATCATAGAAATCCAATTGAGTTAAAAAAAAATAATCATACACATAAGTAATTTTGAATTAAATATTTTGGCATGTCACAAATCACAAATATTTTAATAAAAAAATTAAAGATATTTATGTACACATTTATGCATTACTATTATTATTATTATTATTATTATTATTATTATTATTATTATTTTTATCGGTCAAAAAAAAAATAACTGTTTTTTTATTAAAATAAAAAGGGGGTCGAATCCAAAGTGTGTTAGCATTATATTTAGAGAAAGCAAGAAAAAATAATTAATTAAACCAAAGCAGCATTGGGATGGCCATGGAGCATTTGGAATGTATAAATAAAATTTAGTAAAAAAAAAAAAGGACGCCATCATCTCGCGACTTGGTCTTACAGAAGCAACCTGACTCTGGCGTTGTTTCTTGAATTCAAAACGCAATCTCTCAATTTTCTAATTGACCTGTTTCTTTCAGATCCCTAACAAACACATTCCGAGGTAACTGATCCAATGCCACTTTGAATCGCGTGCCACCCATGATCTCTTTTTTTGAATTCGATTATCACTGTTTAATTCAATTCAATTCAATTGAACAAACCACTTATTAGGTCATAGTAGTAGTTTCCCAAACCCCCAAAAAGCTCAATTCTTCTACCTTTTTTCATTGAACAGCTACAACTCCTTGTCGTTCGAATAGAAAGAAAAAGATAAAGAGAAAGAGGGGCTTCAGGTTTATGGATCAAAAGATGGAAGGAACGTCTGCACCAGCAATTCGACGTGACCCTTACGAGGTTTTGTCTGTTTCTAAGGAATCATCCGATCAGGAAATTAAAACCGCTTACAGAAAACTTGCTCTCAAGTCAGTCACTTTTCTCCTTTTCACTTTCTACCTCATTTTTTCGCTTTTTGCTCATTTAATTGCTTCTCTCTGCACAATTCAATGCTTCATTTTTTCAATTTCTTCTGCTAAATGATATTACATTACTTTTCTAAATGATATACTATTACAACTGTAGAACCCTAGATTTTGAAGGTCATCAACACTCAACATAAGAACCCTAAAGCCATAATTCCAATTGCACTCAACAGAAACTTCAGGATCGAAAAAACAACAGCATAATTGAATTACCTAAGGTTGCCCCTGACAAGATTCTAAATTTTTGCCTGATTCAAATCATCATAACCCCAAAATCTGAATTAACCTGTCCAAAACCTGAAAAAACACTCATTTTTAGGTTGAGTTATAATTGGGCGCTATAGCAGATGTTGCTGTTGCTAGGGGCGCTATAGCAGATGTTGCTGTTGCTAGAGTAGCACCTTGGAATGAGGTTAAAAAAAGCCCTTAAAATTGAATGGTTACGACTTTTGCTTGGGGTATTAAAGCAATTTTGCAATTCAAATACACCAGATTAGTGTTTGGGCTTCTCTCTCAATTTGTCTCACTCCTCCTATCAGTTTTCACCCTCTCTCTGATTAGTCATAGCTAGTTGTGAGTTTTTATGTATATAGTATAAATTGTATAAACTGTGCAGGAATTTCAAAATAGCGGCCATCCCCCTATCTGCTATCGTGCTATAGCTTTTCTGGGGCCGGACTCTATGCTCTGCTATCCACAATTCATAACACTGATCTCTATATAATTGACAGGTATCACCCTGACAAGAATGCCAACAATCCTGAAGCTTCAGAACTATTCAAAGAGGTTGCATATTCTTATAATATCTTATCCGACCCAGAAAAGAGAAGGCAGTATGACAGTGCAGGATTTGAGGTTACTTTCTTCCTCTTCTTTCCATGTGAATCCAAAGCTCTTCTTTTCTTCGGTTTATCTGTTCCTGCCTTTTCGGCAGCATGAAAACAAAAATTATGGCCAATGGCATAGGAAAATTTACCAAGTTATCTAGCTTGGAAAACAGATAAAAAATGTATTGCTCAACTACTATAATTTTTTCCCTTTTCTGGGGAGCTTGCCATTTTAACATCTTACTTCGATGATGGTATGTAAGTGAACCTGAAAGCTTTTCATGCTTTCATCATATACATCTCAGAAGAGAGGAGCTAACGCCTTCATATTGCCTCCCTGCAACTTGGAATTTGAGTGAATGGCATATCTACACATCAAATATTATATTTATTTAGTCAAAATTGGAGTTTATATGTTAGCTGTAAAACATGAGTCATTTGTTTCGGACTAGACCTTTTACATATGTGCTGTTTTTGTTATTCCTGCCTATGTTTTCATAGATTACCATCCTTTCGACCAATACATGCATTTATCTTTACTATTATGTCATACATATTCTTGAAAATTTAAGTTTCATTAGTACTCTGCTACTTGCCTTAATGTAATTGGTTTGTTTTTTATATATCGGTAGTCCTATATAGTCCTCGAAAGCTCTTTTGCGTTTCAGTTCATATTCTGGATACAACTCTCCTTTTAATTAGTATGTAACTTTAAGCTATTTTGCCTATGTATATCAGGCACTTGATGCTGATAGCATGGACATGGAAATCGATTTATCTAATCTTGGGACTGTGAACACAATGTTTGCAGCTTTATTCAGGTGTGGGTTTTAGAGCATGAGTATGACTGCTTGTTTTCAAAATTATTTAGCTCTGTATTGTTTCTTACTTTATTTGGTAACAGCAAGCTGGGTGTCCCAATCAAGACTACCATTTCGGCTAATGTTCTTGAAGAAGCTTTGAATGGCACTGTTACAGTCAGACCCCTTCCAATCGGAACATCTGTTAGTGGAAAGGTTCGTACATTCTTCATGATGAATGAAGCAATGCAATAATCTTCTTGGTTTCTATTTGTTCTTATTCCACTTATGTGGCAATTTGTTGCAGGTAGAGAAGCAATGTGCTCATTTTTTTGGTGTGACAATAAATGAGCAGCAAGCTGAGTCCGGGATTGTAGTAAGAGTTACTTCAACTGCACAAAGCAAATTCAAGGTATCACTGATGCCTTTTTTACTATGATTCCGTCTAATATAGCATCAGATTGTAATATTGAACACTGATTTTTCAGTTGCTCTATTTCGAACAAGATGCAAACGGGGGCTATGGTTTAGCATTGCAGGTAATATTTACTCCCTCCGTTCCTTTTTTGTAGAAATTTATTGTCCTTTCTTATTTGTTGTTGTCAAAGTTCAAAGCAACAATAATTATTGTTTTGTCAATTATACCCGTAAGTATTTATTGCAGAGATAGAAATATTTGTAATGAGATAATATATTGTTAAGGGTGTAATACGAAAAAGCAAACAATTTAATTAAAAGTAACAAAGTTTATTGGTTTTCTTGGAATGTGTGAATAATCTTAAAAGTTAAAACAGACAACCAAAAAGGAATGGAGGGAGTATTAACCTAGTGCTTCTTCTTTTAGTCCCTCATCTCCCTTTGACTTGTTGATTTACCAAAATATATTGGTATTAAATTGAAATTGATACACTCACCATGAGTGGGTTGAGGTTGTAAGCAGTCCCAACCACCTGGGGCGAGAACATGGGACTCAGATATCACATAAACTCTAATAGGAAAAAACACATCCTTCATGCTTCTGCAGTTGAACAATGATTAATCTTACAGGCAGGAGATACCCCATGGTTTTACCTCTTCCAAAAATTGAAATGACTATTAACTTGATATTACTGGCGTTTTCTTCAAGCATGGTTCTGTCTCTAGAATGTTAGATCATCAAAGTGTTATCCATTAACTTATATCTCAAATTCTTCCCTACCTCCACCCTCATCTCCATTTCCCTTTTACTTGTGTCTTGTAACATAATATTAGTAAACACTAGGCATTAAATAACAATCCTTGCACGTCGCTGTATTTTTATTTCAACAAATGCAGAAGCATAACAGCACGAATTTCAAGCTATGGTGGCTGCTAATAAGCCTTTGGCCTTGTGTTTCCTGTTTTTATCATCTGGATAACAACCAAAATCAATTCCTTCAATCTTTCAAATCTTGTGAAACACATTTTATCATCTGAATTTTGTAAAGTAATTTGCTGTTAGACTAACAAAACAGAGAAAGAGATAACACAAAATGCACTTTAATTCTTCTTAAGCCATTCATAATTGATTCATAGATCGCACAAATCACAACTAGTTTATTGAAGTTGTAGTTGTGCAATTACAATTGGAAGTTTATTTAGTTATCTATGCAATTGTCTATACAGGAAGATAGTGAGAAGACTGGCAAGGTGACATCTGCTGGAATGTATTTCTTACATTTTCAAGTGTACAGAATGGATTCAACTGTGAATGCGGTATGGATATTACCTTTATTTGGTTTCTTTTCTTTGTTGCGGGCTGTTTAGAAAGTGGTGGTCACTTTAGTGTTGTGGTGCAGTTAGCGATGGCCAAGGACCCTGAAGGGGCTTTCTTTAAAAGGTTGGAAGGTCTTCAACCTTGTGAAGTTTCGGAACTAAAGCCTGGCACACATATATTTGCCGTTTATGGTCTGAATAATTTATTTTGTGTCTTTGTTCTTTTGCTTGCTTAGGATGTTTTTTCATGTAAACTAATTCAATTCGAGTTGATATTGTTTAGGTGATAACTTCTTTAAGACTGCTAGCTATACAATTGAAGCAGTATGTGCAAAATCACATGAAGATACCACCCAAAAACTTCAGGATATTGAGGCTCAAATTTTAAGAAAGAGGAATGAGCTACGACAATTCGAATCAGAATATAGAAAGGTTATTATTTTCTATAGTTGTTCATGGCTTGAAGTTTGTTTTGTGATCCTTAATGTGGTGTTTTTCTGAATTCTTTTCAGGCATTGGCACGCTATCAGGAAGTGACAGACAGATACACAAAAGAAAAACAGTCTGTAAGTTCTCCCAACACATGCTACAGTTATAAATGCATATCTTTTTTTTGTTTTTTAATAAATTACACATATCCGCATTTGATTTGCATTTTTTTTAGTAGTAAATTTCCCGCAATCAGTTGAAAAAAATCTCATCTGCTCCATTAAGTTGTGGCAAGCTAGATCAGTTGCAGATTTTCTCACCTGGCTTACTTGGCTTGCCGATAATCTGTTGCAATTGCAATCACTTATTAATTATCAAAATATAATAGAGGAAAAGGAAACAACTCAGCTGTTGTGCCATACGATGCTTATCCCTGTTTTGGCCTTTTATAGGCATTATGTATGTTAAAATATATGATGTACAAAAAGTCAGAGAGAGAAACTATTCTCACACTATTTCCTGTTTTCACCATTTCTGCAAATTCTCAGTGTGTTTTCAATTGTTATCGAAAATATATCAATTGAAAATGAATAATAGGTAGAAAAAAAAACCTTTTGATATATTTTACTCCGGCACTACCATTAAATGTGTTCTGCTCTTCGGTGTTTTTACACTTACAAATACAATATGATGTAACTTGTCTGTTATTTTTCTGGTTATCCAGGTAGATGAGCTTCTGAAACAAAGGGACGGTATCCATTCTACCTTCACCATTGTCAAGCCAACCAATACTAGTGGAAGTGGCAGTAATTTAAGCAATGGAAGTTCTAGCAAAATTTCTGGTGAAGATTCCAAAGGTGAGAGCCCTGGGGAAGATGGAGGGTCAGATGGTAAGGATAAATCAGGCAAAAAGAAATGGTTCAACCTCAATCTTAAGGGCTCGGGTTCTGATAAGAAGTTGATTTAAAATATACTTCATTTGCTTATCTCTTAGAACACAGTATGCTTGAGTGACCATCAGTCATGGGATCAAACTTAAAGCAGCCCGTGGATATATTGGGTGTAGTGTATGTCTGCAATGTTTTCATTTGCTTGGTTCCTCAAAAGTGTGAACTGGTTGGTTAATTTGTTCATTGGTTTGTGATGCAGTCAAAGGTATACAGAACATGTCTCTTTCTGTTTCCCATATTTTTTGTCCAATGAGACTCAAATTTTCCGATTCCCTTGTAGCATCCTCAACATATATATTTTTGATACTGTAATGATATGTTCATTCTTGTAACTGACATTTTTGCCTCCTTTTCCTTTATCAAGCCTTGCAGCACAAAATATTACTAAATAAATAGCTAGTGTAGATGTTATACCTTTAAAAATTTTCTCCTTTCAAAGAAAGTAAATATTTATTTGATATTATTTATTTTACTGAGTTGTTTATTTTGTAAGAGCCTGATACATGCAATTACTGCATCTTGCTCTCTGTATTGATGTGTTGAGAGAAGACCCCTAAGATGACTTGTTCATTTACTCTTTTGATTACTCCATCTTGCTCTGTATTGATGTGTTAAGAGAAAAATGAAGGAAAAATATGAGAATTTGAAGCTGCTGTGTAAACTGAGGAGTAAATACCAACGGGAGCACCCAAAATTTACTCGTCCTATGGATTCTTTCCTCCGTGAAGCTTCTGTAGCGTTAAATAATCTCTAAGCTCAAGTAAGCTAGTGTTAGGGATTCTTTCTTCCACGAAGACTATTATGATGGACAAAATTTCCTTTGTAGTAGTTTGGATGTGTTTGCAAGTCTAGGATTATGCTTAGGGGTGGGCAAAAAAACCAAAAACTGAACCGAACTGCTACTGAATTGAACCGCTATATAAAAGTTATGAACTGATCCATACTTAAAGGAGCAATTATTAACTGAAC
>Ga0228711_1010522_pt1 | contig 12126 bp, 6 predicted proteins | sample MedpolnodulmetaG_2_FD_177996 | JGI IMG/M metagenome (GOLD analysis project Ga0228711, IMG submission 177996) | Root nodule microbial communities from Medicago polymorpha collected in Santa Monica, California, United States - brown nodules | ecosystem: Host-associated > Plants > Roots > Nodule...
AAATATAAAATATTATCATTATAAATAATTATATTGGTCATTTTATTTTGTCATTTGTAATATTTTTCTACTAATATTGTCTTACCATTCTTTAATATATTATGTATAATATTAAAATACGTAAATGGCGACATTACATGACAAAAAAGTAAGTGTACCGAAGATATAAGTGTGAAAATAAATATATAATAGATGATAACAATTAGCACTACATTCATATAAACTAATTAGAAATAATTTAGTTAAACTCTATACAATTTCTGTATAAAACAACTTTAAAATAAATTCAATAAATTTAAATGTTTATGCAAATAGTGGTTAGGGTTGTAGCCAAAAAAAATAGTAGTTAGGGTTGAAAAAATATACTTATATGATCTGTCTTTTTTCATAGGCTTGTCGAGGTGGATGCATCAAAAGCGAAAATAGAAGCCTCATTTATCCACTTCTCCCTAAAAAAATAATATTTGAAGCAATCTCTTCTCCTAATTGACATGAAAAAATCACCACATTCACCTTAAAGAATAAACTTAAAAAGTTTAAAAAGTAAACTAATGAACTTTGTATCAATAAACAAAGTATCCTTAAAAAAAATCAATAAAGAAAAGTAGAGCTAAAATATTTTTCTAATCTAATAGTAATTTGAGTCCCTATCATGTCATATATTAGAAAACAATAAATAATCAAGAGATGAAGAGTAACGAAAGTGATGATGGTGGATGGGGTTTACCATAAGATAAAATCGAAGAGGCATCATGATTTCATAGAGAAAATGATGATGAAATAAATCAGGGATAGTTTTTGATAGTGATGACTCAATATCCGCCACTAAAGCAATTCACCATACAAGAACAATTTTGGTTCAATAGGAATTTTTATAACTGAAAATGAAAATAGAATGTGAGGGAGATGATGCATAACTTGATGAGTGAATTCTCTCTTTATAGCATAATAATATAGTGTTATAAATATACCAATAAATTGCTTTAGTGAGAATTGTTGCATAAAGTTTTTTTAAGGAAAAATTAATAGAATGACAATCATCAAAGTAACCGATTAATTTTAAGGAAAAAATATTTCAGCTATTGGATAGATTGAAACCGTTGGAAAATGAATAGGAAAAACATTGAATTAGTGGAGGATAACATTAAATTTATGTAGTAAAAAATAGTAATTAATTAATAATTATAAGAAATGATAGTATAAGGTTTTAGCATAGAGTATGATGCTTTTTTAGAGATGTCACGTCATCACAATGGAAGCTTAAGAATAGTTCAAATTTCTAATTCAAAGATATATAGATAAATAGATAGATGGTTAATTGTCAATTAAATTACGGTTGATTCTTCTAGAAACAAGAACATAAATATAAATATTAGAGAAAACCTTATTCCCCTTCCTCCTTGTTTAATTGATTTAACATTGTGTAACACATTATCGAGTTAACTCATGAACTAAATAAGTCGAACTATATAAAGCTCAAGTTCAGCTCATTTAGTTAACAAATTTATTTTTCAGCTCAAGCTCAACTCATTTGGTTCATGAATCAAACTCAACATGTTAACTGTCGAGTCGAATTTCAAACTATGTTCGAATTTTGAGATGGTTCGGTTTATTGTCAGCCCTAGTATAGGCATTAGTGAGTTTCATATAAGATCCACATAAATTAACAAATAGATTTTTTTTTTAGAAACCTACCATACCTTGATGAATGCATTCGATGTTAATTATTGAAAAAATAAAAACAAAATTAATATATTATTAATTTTAAATCAAAAAATTAATTTTGAAAATATTAGATAAATCACAGGGCAATTGAATTTCTTTAATTATCATAAATTAAACATGACTCTTAAATTCACATATTTCAATTACAAACAACACAGACAAAAATAGATGCACAAACCATGAATAAAGAATACACATCCTCATGTAATTATGCAAAAAATTCGTTTGTAAATATACTTTAATCCGTTTGAAATATACTTTAACCGAAATTTGTCTGAAATCGATTGAAAATTACTAAAATAATTGCATGTTAGAAATCCGTCTAAAATCCCTCTAAAACAAGTTGGCACATACAACTTCAATTTACATTTACAATGAGGGATTTGCAGACGGGAGAATGTCCTTCCAAAATCCTACAAAGATTATTCCATCTGAAATTGGTCTCCAATCTGTCTATATTAAAATTCGTGTAAAAATGCCTTTTTTTAGTAGTAAGTGGTGTAAGAATAGTTTGCATCATTAGTTTTGAAGTAATATGATGTAATATAACTCTCGACATCCATACACAAAATTTATATGTCATTTCTTTTCAACAAACTCTTTATTAGTCAACTCCCATTTTTCTTATTGATAATATATATTACAATAGTCTCCGACAACAGTAAAAGTGAACCCCTTGAGGATAGAAATAATTAAGTATAATGTTGATTCTACACAAACTGATTTAATAAATAAGCAACTACCTAAGATGAAGACTTATACATTTAAAAATAAGAGAAGTAAACTCCCTGTCCAATGGTTAAGATTTTCAAACATTGGTCACGAAAATTAGTTCTTTTAGTTGTAAATATTTAAATCTTCGGATAATAGATAGTTGTTTATTTATTAAATTGCTTCTAATGCATATTCAACACTTCACCACTCAACATAATTGATCTCAGGATAATCTTCTACCATTATAGTCAACCGTTGTTGATCATGTGAATTAATTAAGATAAGAAAGAATAGATACGATGTATCGCCAATAAAATGATAAAAAAGAGGTTTTGTCGGAACAAGGGACAAAGAGTTAAAATCAACTCGACCCTCAAATGTTTCCTATGTTGATACATTTGACAAGTACTCATGTTTTCAAGGTGCACAAATTTCTTCCGTAAAATAAAAGGTGCACAAATTTCTTTTATAAATAAAAAATGTGCAATTTCTTTTATTTCATATTTAATATACAGGAAATAAATGTAAACCCATATAGTTATATAATAATATTACCTTGAACTTTTATCAATAAATGGTATGCAGAAACGGGAAAAGTGTGTGTAAGGTTTGCAGAAACAGAAAAATGTGGTGGTTAGAGACAGAGAGAATTATTCACCAAACAAAAAGGATGTTGAGATGATTGAAAATAATGATGGTAGCTGGAATCAAGGTTGTTAAAATCGGGACTTTATTTTAGGTCGAAAGGAAATAGCAAAATCGAGACTCGTAAAATCGCAATCAAAATCGAAGGATTTTATTTAAGGACTTTTTTAGAATCGTTAGAGGAAATTGTAAAATCGCAATCAAAATCGATGGATTTTACCAAAAAAATAATAATACTAAATATATGTTATAAATGGTATATAGTCATAAATGACTTAGTTTATAAGAAATCGTAAAATCGCAATCAAAATTGATAGATTTTGCTTATTTTGGGATTCTGATTTGAGTCGTTGAAGGTGAAGAAAGTCGCAAAATCATGGATTTTAGGACTTAAGTTGGGATTTTGACAACAATGGCTGGAATGATCTCTCCAAAACTCTCATTGGACTCCTCTGTCCCTTCATTTTTGTTTTTCTTAATGTTCTCAAATGTGTGCTTCTGACTTGTTATTTTTCCATAGAACTTATTTATACTACAACTCATCTAGGTTAAGCTCCATTGTTAATTGAGGAAAATTCCAAATTTTGTATAGTAGGTGGAATGAAAAAAAATTGTGGTACAATCCTGCAGAGTTTGTTACAACGAAAGAGGTGTGACCATGTGGTTACTGTTTTGCCTTTCACTTGCATATGTACAACAGTGCAAGTGTTTGTTAGAGTACATGAAATAAGACGAAAAACTAATGTTTTTTGGTCTACTAAAAAATATTTAGTCAATATAAAAAATAAAGGGAATATTCCAACAGTTGGCTTCAATATCTCTGATCAACCTTCCCACCAGCTGTTAAATTTCTTAAAGTTTGCAAATCAATGGAAGCATTAAAAGGAAAAATCGACGCAACCAAATTGCGAGCCTCCAAACTTCAAGAACCGCTAGTCTCTCAGTTTCCAATATCAGGTTCATTACCATCACCACAAAAATTTATCTTCGACTTCTCTCATGATATTGTTTTTGAAATTCTGCCAGTATAATTGTTTTAAATATTGCAATTACATTGCAATTTTTATGTTGCCGAGAATTGCAGTCAAATACCGCCAATGCGACCTAGGTTGAGGTCTCGTTATTGTTGTAGCTTCATAAAAACCAATACATCATGATGTAGTCTCGTAGATTGTGACCGTAGACCTTTATTTTAAAATCTTGCGTGTGTTCTGTATATAATCTAATTATTGTGATTCTTAATGATAGGCTACTTATGAAAACTTCGAAGATTGGTGTAAGGAATATAACAGAACGTACTCTTCAGAGAAAGAGAAGCACTACAGGTTCAAAGTGTTTAAGAAAAGGTATGCAATGATCACACGCCATAATCAAATCGGAAATTCTGGTTCGGAACTTGGCCTCAATGATTTTGCCGATCTATCCTCCTGGGTTGAACTCGCTCATCTTGGGGAAGGACATCCATCACCGATGGTGTTAGGGTACAATAACTTGGTCCACATGGTTTCCTCCTTTAATTTTATAATTGGCATTGTTATTTTAATCATGTGTTCAAAATTGATTGCTTGCTTACTAATATATTTTGTTCTTGTTTTTTAGTGTGCCTTGCAGGATGAAATATTATATGGATTGCAGGAAGAAATATTTTGGCTATTAGGATGAAATAAACGATCTTGGAAACTTCAACATCGTTATCTTGTTAAGTATATAGGTTTATGGAGGTTAGAGGATCCATAAGGAATTCAAGACTTAGAATCTTATAAGTTTTAAATCTTGAATGCAGCATTATTGTTTTTCAAGTTTCCACTCATTAGAAAAACTTTTATATGACATGCACTATGCAGGACTTACCATTGACATATTAACTACAAAACAATGAAATCAATAATACCTTGCAACATACAACCTTCATCAACATCAGAATAGAGAATAATCTGAAATTCTCTCAATCAGGATTAATTATATGATTTTGAAAAATGAAACAGATTATGTAATCCCCAACAATAGTGGACCAGTCTTGACTTCCACTGCTGTCTATGCATACAGGTTTCAAGAAAGGAGATATTTTAACTATATTCAGCAAATGCAAGATTCGATGACTTTCCATACAGTCCATACTTAGCTTTTTAACAAAGATAACAAAGAGTAAAGAAAAATGTTATCTGTAAATACTTAAAAATTATTTACATAGAAAAGTCAATCCAACGGAAAAATAGTTGCAGGCTTGCAGAAAACAATCAGTTAAAAAGTATGCAAGGAAGATAATCTTGAAGGAACATCAAATATCTTACAAAATATATGAATAAATTCTTCCTAACTAGCTAAATAGTTACTTGGCCATTTATTTTTATGACAGGTATGTGAGCAATGTTGGACCAATGTTCCCCTCTCTCATTTCCATACCTATCTTCTAGCAGAGGACATTCTTTAATGCTCAATAGCTTAAGAGATGAAGGGAGCCTGTCTTCTGGCAGTGACTCAAGTCTTGGACAATTTTCAAATTTTAATGATTTAAGAGCAGAAGGCAATGTGGCTTCTGTCAAATCCTCAAGCCTTGAAAAATATCGAAATCGAAGTGTTTCAAGAGAAGAAAGGTGTCGAAGTCCAATTCCTTCAAATGATTTCATTTTCGAGAGATGAGTGATTGTGAGAGACACAAGGGAAATAGGCAGCAACCGCTCACTCAACAAGGTGTTAACAATATCATCGTCACCTCCAATACTCAATTTCGAAAGAGAATTCATGTGTTGGAGACCCCATTCAGTTACAGGCGTTGATATTCCCACTGATACAATATAAATTGATCGTAGTTTTGGAGGTAGGCAGGCTCCTTCACATAATGGTAACTTATGTTCTTCTGAAAGATCATAAAGAGATAAATGTTCAAGAGCAGTGAGGGTGTCCATCTGTTGAGGTAGTGCCTTACAACGACTGATTGAAAGTGATTGGATGGTTGAGGAACGAGGGAGAGAACGGTCATATAAAAAAATGGACTCTAGATTCCGACAGCCGTAAATGTGAATACTTTGGAGTGCAGGGAAACCATCCAATGGGAAGGCGGTAAGTCCTTGACAACTATTCCATAACTCCAATTTCACAAGTGATGTGTAACTGCTCCATGTTTCAGAAGGGAAGAATGTTAAATTCGGACACCGATGAATAACAAGTGACTGTAATGAAAGGGGAAGACCATCAACTGGAAATGAAGCAAGAGAAGGAATATCATTGAGTGTCAAGTGTTGAAGACAATTGTTGTTTATTATCATTTTAGGCAAATACAATAGTGTATGGAAGCACCATATTCTTACGTCATGCAGCAAACACGGAGAATCATTCTGAAGTAACGACCACTGAGTTCGTTCAGTATCCCTAGGAGAACCCATAATAGTTATTTTTTTGATTGAGGAGAGCCAATGAAGATTTTTTGGTGTAGGCAAGAGATTATGACAACCATTTATTTCAATTTCTTGTATGGAAGAAAGGTGGCTAGGCAAATGTCCCTTCAATTCAGGACATTGGTTTAGCCGTAAAGTTTTAAGTTGAGGAAAAGGAAATTTGTCACCTTCAAATGGAAGCCATTCCTTCCAATTTGGCATGTACCAAAATTCTAGAAGTTCGAGAGATGGAAATGATTGGAATAAAGAATCAGTATTTCCTCCTCTCTGGACAAAATAAAACTCTGAACCAATTGTCTCCAACATCGTCATGCCGCTAATCAGTAGGTACTTGAGAGAAGGTAGCTGCCCTAATGGTGGAAGCATTATGCAATATTTACAATTATTGATGCGCAGGGACACCATATTAGAAAATAAAGAATCTCCCAACCAACTCGGGAAGGTTGTCCCACCATACAAGCGAATGCTCAGTTTCTTCAAGCTTACTGATGGTTTCAATGCATCTAGCACATCTTTTTCTACTTGTGAATTTTCAGTTTGTTCACCCCATTGTAACTCCAACTCCTCGATTTGTTCCTTGCTCTTTAGATTGGCATCATAAGCTCCCATGGCATCAATGACATTATGAAGGTTTTTGATGGTAAGTTTTCCATGCAAGTGTGGGAATTTTCGAAGCTCGTTGATACCTAACCCTGTGTGCTGCTTTCCCACTACAAAAAAGGTAAGAGTTTGAAGACTTTCCAGCGCAACAATTTCCATTGGCATCTCCTTTATGTTTGTACCACATATGTCAAGGTGACGTAAACTAATCAACTTTCCAATATGCACCGGCAATTCAGTGAGATTCCGGCAATTAGATAAAAGCATGGTTTGCAAATTGTGAAGGTTACATATTGTTTCAGGCAAGCTTTTGATTTCAGTGTGTGAGACATCTAGATAACGCAACTGCACCAAATTACCAAATGAATCTGGTAGCATGGTGATGTTTGTATAGTTTGATAATGATAGCACACGCAACCTTCTAAGTGATGGTAGCAAATCATAAACCACCATTTTAGACAAGTACTTTTTTCCCGTCCATGTGCCAGTAGGTAGAAAGCTTCGCAAGCATTTGAAATCATAGAGGATCTCAAACTTCTTGAAAATGTCATACTCTTCTTGGTTAAATGAAAAATGGCGTACATTTTTGAAGATTTTATCACATTCAAGTTTCCAACAACTTTTTCCTGATACCAATGTAGCTAAATCATTGACAAGGTCATGCATGAAAAACTGATGTTTTCCATATTGCTGAATTAAGGATCTTGATAAAAATTCATCGAAGTAGTCATCACCTAGTTCCTCTGCTGCATTTTCACCTTGAGAATGTTCGAGGAAACCTTCTGCCATCCACAACAAAACCAACTGCTTCCTATCGATAATATAATCCTTGGGAAAAATTGAACAATAGGCAAAACATCTTTTCAAATGCGAGGGAAGATCTTGATAACTCAAAAACAAAGAAGGAAGTATATTATCATTTGGTAGGTTCCATATATCACTGTTCAAGATTGCGGTCCACTCTTTTCTATCTACCTTTGAACGTAGAAGTCCTCCAAGTGTTTTAGCAGCTATTGGCAACCCTCCACATTTTCTTGCGATCTTCCTACCAATTACTTCTAGGTCTATGTATTTGTTTTCATCAAACCTGACAATTTCAAAAGCATGCTTTGAGAGTAAAGACCAACAATCTTCGTCAGAGAGAGGGTCTAATTTGTGGACAGGAAACGTGTGTGCAACATCTGCAACTTTTTGTTGGCGAGTTGTTATGATCACTCTGCTTCCAGTTATTCCATTAACGAAGGGACTTATTAGCTCATCCCAATCATTATAACTCTGATTCCACATATCATCCAACACAAACAAAAATCTCTTCTCCCTCAAGTTTTTCTTTAATTCAACTTGAAGGAAATCAAGATTATTGCTTTCCCAAGATCTTGAAGTGATAGATTCAAGAAGAGTTTTGGTTACTCTCAGAATATCAAAATCCTCTGACACACAAGCCCATGCCTTCAAATCAAAATGTTCTTGAACTTCTTTATCATTGTAAAGAAGTTGAGCAAGGGTTGTTTTTCCAACACCTCCCATGCCCAAAATTGCGACTATACCTATATTAATGCATGTGTCTCTTTGTGATAACAACATATTCATTAGTTTTTGTTTATCATCAGTCCTACCAACCATAAAAGATTCACTTACTAATGAACTTGAAGGCGTTCTACGAGAAACTCTCCCACTCACAGTTTGCAAACCGAGGATGTCTCTCTGCTGAGCAAAAAGTTGGAGCCTTTCGCACATGATCTTCATTTGGGAATTGATCTCTCCATAGAAACTTTTAAAAGGAGACGAAAGAAAGTTTCGCACCTGATTAGTGATAGTTTCAGCTTGCGTATTCTCCATCTTGCATCGCAAGGAATCATAACTGATTTGGTTAAGCAAATCCTCGGCATCCAAGATTGCATCTTTCAACTCATCAAGCCATTGTTTGACAGCAAGATTGTTGATTTGTTTAACCTCTGCATCATCCAACACAGCCTGAAAAGCCAGCAGTGTAGTTTCTAATTGTGTCAAGAGTGATACATTCAACTTTTTATTGTTGATATAATCTTGAAACTCTTTTGAAGCTAGTTTGTCCATTAAGGTTTGTACAGAAGCAGAGAGAAATGCTCCTCCAACCAAAGCTACTGCCATCTTTAACACCTGGAAAGTTGTTTCTAATTGAGCAAAGAGTGATAAATTTGTAAATAAAAGTGACAGATAAAAGTTGAAGAAAAAATGACTACATCAAAATATAGTGTTGTGTTTGTATATAGGTACTAAATTACAAAATTTTATGCGATTATATCAAGCTCATTTGATTAAACTATGAAATTAAATGAGTTAAATGTTTATGGCTCAATCTAGTAAGAAGAAAATACCGTAAAATTTGAATAAAAGAAGACTATCCAATATAGTAGATATTATTATGATGTAATATAATTTTTCGTCAAGCCCACTTTCCTAGACTTTACATCTGGTGCATAGACAACTCTCCTATTTTTATTATAAGAAAAATTTATGTTAAAGAGTCTCACGTTGGATAATAAATGGTCTGACAATGTGTTTATAAATAGAGATAATTTTTACCCCATAAGTCGGTTTTGTGGAGTTGTGTAAGACTCAACCATAATTTTTATGATGGTATTAAAGCTTGCTCAAAATTTTTTAAGATGGTATCGAAGCCTATTCAAAATTCATTCAATCATTGCTATTAGGTTTTCATTATCGGACGACCCACCATTTACACCAAACCCAATAGTGTTGGATGTGAAGAGTGTGTTAAAGGGTCTTATATTAAAATAAGAAATAGCCACCATAAAAAGTATCAACTTGGACTTTAAAAGTCCCTGAATCTTTTGACACAAGCCTTGTTGTTCGTGTTCCATTATCATATTACTCACTCCGATCCTATATACAAGAGAATGCTAGATAACAAAAATTGATGTATTTGTTTTAAATTTTAACAAGATACATGATTAGAGAGTATCATTCTAAAGTTTCTAGACCCGTTGAATTTTATAATGGGTTCCTTGTCCAACTTTTGTTTAGTTCTAAGGGAGGACGGCATCTACATGCAAGGAAGTGATCCACTAAAAGAAAATGGAATAAAACAAACACTGTCTAATTAAAAATCAAAGAATACATAGAGAACATTTTTTTTCTTCATGAGTCCTCCTATGTGATGTAATCATATTCAAGATATGATTAGGTAATAAATATGAATATCTCTCTTAATCAAAATTTAAATCTTAATTCGTCATATAATATAGAAGTTTAATCCCTTTCAATTTTTAATTTGTATTGTATTTCAACTTTGTTTAAATGTCGTATTTGTAAATTATGCAGGTCAATTCCCGTAAATCATATTTCTATGCCAATTAGGCCGGCAATATTAAATAGAATATTTTATACAATTATTGGTGTACCGGTCTTGGTATTAAAAGCTTTTATTTTACATGCTGATGTTACCTACTCAATTCCTACAAAAGAAAAACCTACTCAATGCTTTCTTTTTTTTGACCAAAAAAAGAAAGAAAGAAAGCAAAATAATTATTTGTAGCTAGATTTTATAAGCAAAATGCCTAGAGACAAAAATAATTCATATATTAAAACTTGGCTTAGGCCTCTCTAACTATTGAACATTATTGGGTTCTGTCATTGCCAAATAACAAGATATATTTATTATTTTTAAATTGAGAGATTGAAAATACTAATTGAGATATATACGTTTCGTTCCTTAGCATTTCATTCACATAAACCATTTGGTAACATTTTCCACAAAATCATTTATTCATCATGGCGTGGTTTCTTCTGTTTTTGCATCTTTTTCTCTTCCATTTTCCATCCTTCTCTTCTTCTTCTTTCAATTTTTCATGCACTCATTATGAGAGCTCTGCTTTGCTTCATTTCAAGTCATCCTTCACTATAAATTATGAATTTGATTATCGTTATGATGGATATCCTCTTTTGAAAACAACAACATGGAAAAATGAGACCGATTGCTGCTCATGGGATGGTGTCACGTGTGACACCATCAATGGTCACATGATTGGCCTCAACCTTGGCTGTGAAGGTCTTCAAGGTATATTCAATCCTAACAGTACCCTTTTCCATCTTTCTTATATTCAAAAACTCAACCTTTCTAACAATGATTTCTCTGGCTCTTATTTTCATTCAAAGTTTGGTGGGTTTCTGAGTCTCACACATCTTGACTTGTCTTATAGTTTGTTTAAAGGTGAAATTCCAACTCAAATCTCAACCCTTTGCAAATTACAATCACTTCATCTCTCTGGGTCTTATCAACGCAATTTAGTTTGGAAAGAGACCACCTTGAAGAGACTTGTGCAAAATGTAACAAACTTGAGGGAGTTGTTTTTGGATAATTCAGATTTGTCTTCACTAAGACCAAACTCCATTGCTTTTCTTTTTAACCAATCTTCCTCTTTGGTTACTCTTAATCTTGCAAGAACAGGATTAAGTGGAAAACTGAAAAGAAGCCTTCTTTGTTTATCAAGTATTCAAGAACTAGATATGTCATATAATGAACTTGGCCAACTTCCAGAATTAAGTTGCAACACTTCTCTTAGAATCTTGGATCTGTCATATTGTCAATTCCAAGGGGAAATTCCAATGTCTTTTTCTAACCTCACACATCTTACCTCTTTAACTCTCTCAAGAAACTCCCTAAAAGGTTCAATCCCACTCTCACTTTTAACACTTCCACGTCTAACTTTCTTGAATCTCTTTGACAACAAACTCAGTGGTCGAATTCCAAATGCATTTCAAATTTCAAACAATTTTCAAGAATTACTTTTGAGTCATAACAAAATTGAAGGTGAGCTTCCAACTTCACTTTCAAACCTTCGTCATCTCATTCACTTGGATGTTTCATCTAATTCATTAAGCGGTAAAATCCCAGATGTGTTTGGTGGGATGACCAAACTGCAAACACTCAACTTAGATTCTAACAAATTAGAGGGTCCTCTACCCAACAAAATTACAGGGTTCCAAAAGCTAACTGATTTGGGATTAAATGACAACATGCTAAATGGTACAATTCCTCACTCCT
>Ga0228711_1010523_pt1 | contig 12126 bp, 10 predicted proteins | sample MedpolnodulmetaG_2_FD_177996 | JGI IMG/M metagenome (GOLD analysis project Ga0228711, IMG submission 177996) | Root nodule microbial communities from Medicago polymorpha collected in Santa Monica, California, United States - brown nodules | ecosystem: Host-associated > Plants > Roots > Nodule...
CTTTTATAATATTTTCAGATTTCATACATTTTATGAAGTGTTTTATTTTGTCTACTATGGATTATCACGTGTTATTTTTTTCACCGTTACCAATTATATATTGCATTTTATGATTCGTATGTCAATCTCTTTAAAATAAACTTGTGCGGAGCACGGGTCAAAAATCTAGTTATGTTAAATGCAAAAATTGAGGCGAGATTAATTGATACAGAGGGACTTCATAAAAGCATGTTTGTGGGAGCGAATGTGTCGGAATCATGGTCGGTTGAGGCGTCACTGGTGTTGAGCTTTAAAATCGGTAGCATTCCTTTTATTTATCATGGTCTTTCCATTGGAGGCGATTCTAAGGGGTTAAGTTTTTAGCTATGAAGCTCGGATACTCTAAAATGGAGACGTACCCGTATCGGATACGTATTGGATACCGATACTCGACGGATACTCGCAGATACGTACCCACGAAGTATCGGAATTAATTATTTTAATTTTTAATAAATATTTTATAGGACACTTATGTGATACTCCACAGATACATAAGGATACTTCTAAGATACTTCACATATACGTATCCTAGAAAAAGATTAAGAGTAAAAAAGTGAGACATTGTTGTAAAAATTCATTATAGATGTATTTGATTCAATTTTAGATATGCATCAATAGAATTGTTTCTCGATGAAAAGCTTAAAATTATACTTCTTGTGGATGAACGTAGCGAGAGAGGTGATTCAGTCAATCAATATTAGATAAAATTTATGTTAAGTTTTTTTAATGATGTCTTTCTCGATATCCCAACGTATGAAAATGTAATATTTTTATAAGAAAACTTTTATAATAAAGAAAACTTTCAAAAAAAATTATTTTGATCACATGTATTATTTTTAAAAAATTGTAACTTTTATAATAATACAATAATGAAGAGTTATCAGTGTTAATTTTCTTCAAGTATTTTATATACATATAAGTTTTATATAAATTTGTGTTAACGTATGTTAAACGTATCATATCCTAAATTTAAAAAAATTCGCGTATCTGTGTACCCGTATCGTATCGTACCCGCACCCGTATCAGTATCGGGGCTTCATAGGTTTTTAGTATCCATCAATTGAGCATATTAAAAAAATGTTATATAAGTGGAGGAGTAGGAACTTGTCTCTCGATGGTTGCTTAGTTCTTTTGAAATTTGTCATGCCATCTCTTATAGTCTACTTTCTTGCATTCTTCAATTCCCACATGTATTGTCTCCTTTATTGAATCTATTTTTAAATGTTTTTCTTGGGGGATGGTGGGAATGTTAGGAAAATTTCATGGATTAAATAAGATACAATTTGTTTAGATATGGAAAATGGATGGCTTGGGGTTCGAAGAATTAAGGAACTGATTTGGCTTTTGTTAGATAAATGATGTTGGAGGATACATGTGGACCAATGAAGTTTGTGGTGTAAGATGTTATTGACAAGGTATGGGCTTGAAGGTGGTCGAATTAGGGAAGGTATGAGGGTAGGATCAACATGGTGGAAAGACATGGTGGGTGTTCGTTCGTAGTGGGGTGGGGTTGAATGTGGGCAGTTGATTTTACGACAATTTGATGCGTGTAATGGGCGATGGGGCCCAAACTCTTTTTTGGCTTGATGTGTAGCTTGAAGGGGGGCAAGTTATGTGTTAAATTCAAACGTCTTTTTGATTTATCCTCCGAAACTCGTTTGATGCCAATTGCTGATATGTTTTCATTAGGTTGGGGTGTTGGGGGAGACACTTGGAAATGGTGGCGTAGGTTATTAGTCTGGGAGGATGAGCAGAGGGTGTTGTGAATTGTTACATAACATTATTTTGCAAGAAGGTGTGGAACATTGATGGAGTTGGCACCTCGATTCGAATAAAAGTTATACAATAAGATGAGTTTATCATTTGTTGTCCAATGTGAATGACAATGTGCGTTTAGATATTACCAACAATATTTGGAACAAATCACTTTTGTTAAAAGTTTATATTTTTGTTTGGAGGTTACTACGAAATTGATTACCTATTGAGGACAACTTGGTTAGGCGCGAAATTATTTTGTCCAATACTGGTATGTGTGTGGGTGGATGTGGGAAGGTGGGAAGTGTCGATCATCTATTCTTAGTCTGGTTTTTTTTGGAGCATTTGGTAGTTGGTTCGACAATGAGTTGACATTTTATCTGTTAATCTATTGCATCTTGCAGATCATTTAACTCAATTTGAAAATTTAGGCGGTTTTTCGAAATCAATTCGGGTTTATATTCATATGATATGATTTGGCTATCTTACATTTATGTTATTTGGTAGGAAAGAAATTCTAGAATTTTTCAACACAAACATGAACCGATGGACCACATTTTTGACAAGGTTAAACTTTTATCTTGTGGTTGTTGTATAGAGAAAAAAGTAAACTTGGCTTTTGATATTCATAGTTAGTGGTGTAGAATCGTCTGTGGATTAATTATATTTCATTTTTTTCTTGTTCAAAAAATAAATTATAGTCTACACAGAGAAATTTACGTATTCTTTAATTAATATTGATTTTTTTTAGGGACAATACAATATTTATTCCCTTAATATCATATATTTATTATTGGTATTGATTATTTTTATCATTTTTGTGGTACATGATTATTTTTATTTATTCCCTTCAAAAAAAGGTTGTCATATATTCTTCGGTCATATTTATAAACAAAAAATAATTTTTAAATTTATTGAATAACTAATGTATATGATCATATTTATAGATAAGATTTATTAGTTATTCAATGTACTTGAAAAATTATTATTTGTTTATAAATGTAACCGGTAAACGTATTTATCATTTACAAAAAAATAATTATATATTTTAATTTTAATAATCATAGGTAAGATTTGGCTTAACTACGGTTTGAATTTATCAAATTGTTACAGTTACATTTTGGCTTAGCTGTGGTTTGAAGTTCTCATCATGGTAGTCAAATCGGGATACATATCATGTATTGTTCGACTGCTTTTTTGAATCATGTATCTTATCATATCGTATCGTATATCATAAGATATATTAACAAAAAAAATATGACTTAAAATATCATATATAAACTCCAAAATATTTATAAACTTCAAGATACTTCAAAACTCAAGTCATAAACAAAAATAAATAACAAATCATCCTTAATTCAATCAAAATCAAACATAAGTCCATGATAACTAGGATGTTTTAGACCCTTAGCATACTCACCAACAGGGTGTTTTGGGATACAGAGTACGATATGTATCGATGAAGGGTTTTTTAGTATTGTATCGTAGGATGCAAGGTGTTTTGGGATACATAGTAAGATACATATCAGTGAAGGGTGTATTCATATTGTACTGTAGGATACTTATTACATTGTTTCTCATGTATTCAAATATGGTTGGTTCATTGCATCACTTTTCTTTATGTAAATCGATTGGATATGGTGTGTGTTTCCTTCGTGATCATGATATTTTGATGCAACTGAGTGATCCTGATGAGAATAGTTAAATGCAGCAACTAAAGTTGTTGATTAAGCCTGGGTTTAATTGTATTGCCTACCTTTTGTTGAATCGTTTGTTCTAAGAATTACCACCTAGTGTTAAAAATTTCATTAGTAGTTAATCTATAAGGACCTTTGTCAACTCTCAAAAAGCCTTGAGACATCATTTCTGCATTCTGGTGAACTCTCGAGACCTAATTCGCCTTATCTAGAATCACCCAAAAAAAAATCTCTAAAGTCGATATAAGTTGGTCCAAGACTCAGCTCAAAATAATTGCATCTCTCTCACCCCCAAAGAATCACCATAAGCTTCTTCAGGTAGGTTTTTACGAATCTGACCTCAAGCTTCATATCCAAACCCTACCTAGAGTGTAGGTTTCGTCTTTGATTCTAAAGCTTCTTCGTCTTCAGGTTTTTACAAATCTATCTACGTGCTTTTTGTTTCTCTTACTTGTTTTCAGTATTCTTTTTGTTGTTCTCTAATCCTTGCTTGGTTTTAAATCGAACAATTCTGAATAATTGGTAGGTAGATGCATTTATAGGTGATTGTTTGAACCAGCACAGGTTACTGAGTATATTAAAGTCTCTATTGCTCATTGATATCTATTTATTTTGATTAATTCTGTTTCACTTCCTTTTGTTTATTTTGATGAAGTAGTTGATTGATTGATTATCATTGGTGTTTGTTTTCGGTCATTTGTCTTGTCTTCCATTCTCCAACTATGAATTGGTGATGTTTGTTTTGTTGTTTATTACATGCAGGCAGGCAGATTTCTAATAATTAATTAGTTTTGTACGATATTCTTTTTCATTCATTCAATCAACAAAGAAAGAAACTTAACTATCTATGGCACCAACGACAACAGGAACAGACAGGATCAGCGATTTACCAGATGAAATAATCCATCACATCCTCTCATTTTTGCCCTTCTCACAAATCGCCCCCACAAGCCTTCTGTCAAAGCGATGGAATCCGCTCTGGTTAACAATCCACAACGCAGACAGAATAAGTGCTTTACCCGTCGAACTATTATGTCGCATCCTGTCTCGGTCTCGTTTGCCCACAAAACAAATCTTTGCCACATCCCTTCTCTCAAGGCGCTGGAGACCACTCCGTAAAGGAACTCTCGATATCAACTTGGATGACACGGAACATGACCATGACCAAGAGGCCTATTTTCTTTATTCATCAACGGTGAACTTCTTTATGTTAGCAGACTGCTTCCTATCAAATCGTTAACTCTTTTGTCCGCATCTCGCTTCTGCAACTCTGATTCGTTACGTTATTGGCTTTACAATGCAATCTTAGGGAAAGTTGAACATGTCCATCTCACTTTTTTGCAGCACTCTTCCACTACCCCCATTTACTTGCCATATAACATTCTAACTTGTTCAACTCTTGTTGTTTTAAACTTGAATGGGAATGGGTTGTTAACAATAGACTATGTTCATAAATCTTGGGTTGATTTGCCCAACCTCAAAAAACTCCACATGACAAAGGTTCATTTTCTAAAGCTTAAATTTCTTATTAAGATTCTCTATGCATGTCCACTTCTTGAGGATTTACTCATAAAAAATGTCACCACCAATGATGATAATGATACTCTTGATGCTCTTACTAAACAAAGAGACAAGTTGTTAAAACCCTTCCCCAAATTGCTCAAAGCCCACATTTCTGACTCTTCTTCTATATCTTCTTTTTTGCCTTTGAAATTGTTTTACAATGTGGAGTTTCTACATGCACAAGTCGCGGTACAAACACCCTTGAAATTGTTTGACTATGTCGCGCCGGTACAAACACCTGAACAACAAGACACTGCTCAGTTTTTCAATTTAACTCATATGGAGCTTAGCTTTGAGAAGGAGGATGAGGAATATTATCAGTGGGATTGGTTGAAGAAATTCATCCGCGCCTGCCCCTCTCTTCAAAGCATTGTGATTCATAAGGTTTGTTAACAATTGGCAACAACTTTTGTTTTATCTTTGCCTCAGTTATTTCTTTATGTAATTTTGTTTTGTTTATTGTTGTCAGATCGTCGGAGGAGGCTATGGATCAAGTGGTGATGATCATAATTCATTGCATCCACAATTTGTCCCCAACTGCAGTGCCTTTGATCACTACAATAAGTCTTCTCTTTTAGAAATTTAGGAGGCAAGGAAAGTGAGGTTTGCAGAAATAAGCAGCTCCGAATGATCAAAGAATTACACTTGTGTCAAAGGGGTTCTTCTGTTCTAAGCCCACTCCATTTTGAATGATCTAGAACTAGAAATCTGAAAAAAGTGCTATTTGTTGCACTCAGAGTTTCTGCTGCTTTTATTGGTTTTAGTTGTTGCTGAATGATTCTAGCATGCTACTGGAAAAAAGATTACTACACCTTTTTATCTTAATCTTAACTATACTTTTTTATTTACGACTGATGATAGTCATTTTGAAATTACCAGTTTTCATGATTGTTAAGTTATGTTGTTTAACTTGTTTTCTATATGACAGTGCTGCTCATGTTGCAGCTGGTCTCTTTATGGTACCGTTGTCGACTTTGTGTTCCATGTTGCTCGAAGAAGCATCGAGTCATGTACTAATTTGCAACAAGTTCTTATGTTAATCTATGAGAAAATGTGAAGTTTCTATTTCCACTTGTGATATTTTTGTATCTGGAAAATCATAAACCAACATTGATGACATGTTTAGTTATTTGTTAACTTTGATCATGATTCCTAAATTTTAGGAATTGAAACAGGTGAGTTCAGTTTTGTGAAGTTAGAAAAGGTTAACAGCAGGGTGAATAGGAGGAGTTAAGCATAGAAACTGTATTTGGGAATTGTATAGAGGTTAACAATAAATTTTGGTGCATTCTCCAAAGGAACTAAACTTTTTTTAGAGGTTACCTAACAGTTGTGCCTATTACATGACATTTTTTTGTAAAAAAAAAAAGGTGAAGAGGTGCAACATAAGTACTTTGCACGAGGCCACCTATCATAGAACTACTCTCATCCAAACACGCTTAACTGCAAAGTTCTGATAGGATCCAATGCATTAGGACATATTGCATGACATATTTACAAAATACTTTTACTTAATTTATAGATTAATTTATTGAGAAAATAGGATATATACCGTGAGTGAAAACGAATTTCACACTAACGTTCAATGACAATGTAGTATTTGATAATTATTTTTAAAAAGTAGTTACAAATTTGAGGAAAGAAAAACAAAAAATTTAGGCAAATTTACTTTTCTTCTTTTACCACAAGCAAGCAAACATATATTCAATATAGGTTAAAGTAACAAGTACCAAATCCTAAATAAAAAAGTAACATGTATTATTCAAGCTACTTTCACTTTTCACTCTCATAACATATCCATAATTTATAATCCATGCCCAAATAATTGTCAATTCCTTTACCCTAATCTCTTACAAAATCCCCACTAAAACCAAACTCACATAAACCACATTTGCAACAATAATCCCAAAGGAATCATACATTGATGGCAAAATGGAACCACCACCAGATTTCATTGTATCCGAAAGAGATGGAGATGGTGCAGGTGTTTGGTGTTCTTGAACGTCCACGGCAACTTTCATTCCATGAAAGCAGTAACCTCCACCGGTAATAAAGTAGTATGTCTTTGCTTCCGTCAATTGAACCACGTCGCGACCACCTCTTGTCAAGTTTCTTATGAAGGTCATGTCAATGCAGTACTCATAGCCTGTCTTGTTCACTTCCAATACGTTGTAATATCTTTTGTCAAAGACAAATTCTACACACCAAACCAATAATTATTTTGTTAAGCATGTAACAATAACAACCCAAAAAAAAAAAACTTTTCTAGTGTTACAATAAGAACTTTTAATTTCATGAATCAATATGAAACTTTGTTAATTTGAAAGATCAAATTGTCATAATAAAGTTTTCTCTACTATAATATGGTTACACAAAGTTTAATTCATGATTATACTAAATTAATTAAAGCACCTTTTATGAAATTCCATATTGGATTTCGATTTTGTCTCCAATTGGGGATGTTTGTTAATTGGTTCATCATGTGATTCATTGCAAACTTTTTTTGGTACGAAAGTTAAAGCACCATATCAAATCGTACGTTTTGAATCGAGGATTCTTTTTTCTTTTTCTTTTCTGTTACTTAGTTTTTTCTTTTCTCTTTTATAAATGTGATGCGTGGTATACTTGGCCAATAACTTCATATTGATTGTAAAAAATATTTTCATGAAGCTTTGCCAAATTCTAAGCTAAAATTGAGTTGCATGCATCATTATTATGCTAAACTTCTTTATGTTTGTGTAAAAAAAAAAGATTTTAATTAGTAAATAGTAACAATGTTAAACTTTGAAAACGGCTGATAAATAAGAACAATTTTCAAATAAACAAATCAATAAATGAAAAAAGGAATTGACAATTTAAAGTTTGATCGAAAAATAGACAAATGTTGGCTAATAATTTTTTGGACTCGAATACCACCTTTTGTTTTTACAAACTTCGGGTATTAAACAATTTGACATTAGTTAATAAAACACGTAAAATTGTACCCGAAAGAAACGCGTTGACAGCTTACGAATACATATGAACATGATAGCTTAGTTGTATCCAGTGATAATTACGAGAAATATTTTACTTTACTAAAAAATCTAAAATCATCAAAGTTCGTATCAAAATTCGAGAATATAGAACAAACACCACAATTAATAATCAAATCGATAAACATTAAAATGATTCAAATTTATGATTGAAAAAATAGTACAAACACCACAGTTAATAATCAAGTCAAAAAACACCAAGACCGAATAACTCACAGACTTCTGATTCATATCATGGATTGATTTAAAATTTGAACCATCTAATCTTTATCTAACACCTTGCAAAACTTTGACATGACAATTAAACATAATTTAGAAAAGATGTTTAGAGACTTACTTAGCCAATCACCAGCATAGACATGCTCTTGAGAAGACCATGTAGTGTAGTTGACATTCTGACTCCAACCTTTGGATCCTCCCACCTTATGAAGCTTTGGACCTCCCATGACCACCATTGGCCACAATGACAACACTCCCAAAACCACACTCACCATCAAAATAACTCTTGAATTTTCCATCACTTTAGAAATTCTCACTCTCTTTTATCTATTTTTCCAAACACAATTTTTTCTATGCTACTCTTCTATAGAACAAGTATATATAAATATGTGTAAAGTGTGAAGTAGGGGTTTGTAAAACGTGAGAAAAGAACAAATGACAGCTATATTTTAATAAGTTTTGTAGTACCAAACACGGATATTAGAACAATGGGGTCCACATAAACTCAAATTATATGCATGGAATTGCTTTTAGTTATACAAATTTTCTTTTATAGACCTCTAAAAAAACTTTTAATAGAATATAATAACTGCCTAACTGTGAACTTTTAATATGATGACATTTTTTTTAGTGCAATATATGGCCATCTCATGTCCTAATCAAACTCATTTATAAAAAAAAAAAAATATTTAACAATGATATTAGACTCATACATGAATCTATGACAAATAGGATTACATGAATGAATATCATAATTTTTATTTTTATTTTTATAGATAGACGAAATAAAACAATTATAAGAAACTTACACATTAATGGAGGAGTCGGGGTTCAAACCCTAACCACGTCATCCGGTCTAGCAATTTCAACATTTTTTTTTCCAGTTAAGTTAGGAGTTGTGACAAATATCATAATATTTTATAAATTAATATTAACTAGTCAAATATGCTTGTATTTTATGCATATATAGAGTATTTATATTAAAAAATATTATTTTTAAATATGGAAATATATTAATGTTAATTAGAAGGAAAAAACTAACAAGAATGAAAATCATAATTAATAATTAATTCTTATTTTTTAATTTTTATTTTAATTCTTATGAAAATCATAATTAATAACTAAAAAGAAAGAAAACGATAAAATAATGAAAACCAAGCGTATAGTGGTTTTACTTTTAATTTTTAATTTTTTTGGTCAACTTTTTAAATTTATAATTAATTATTTTAATTCCATTTTCTCCAAATAAATATTATATTACTCAAGTTATTAAAGTTCATTATAGATTTATGAAGATAATTAATATTCAAGCATTAATCCCGTCAAAAAAAATATTCAAAAGTTAATCGTGGTAAATTTATAAAATTGTCACACTTTTTTTTGTTCAAGTAGCCTAAAGATTAGAAGAAATTCAACCATTAAAATAAATAAGTATAGTATCTAAACACTAAAATTCGGACCTGACCTCTGCATATATAATGCAAAGTCTCTGTTAACTTAACTATGTTTCCGCAGACATTGTCACACATCTTTTTTCATTTATTATTTTTCTTTATAGGATAATTTTATGGATTGAAAGAGTGCATAATTAATTACTATGAGAAGTTCATAAATAAATAAATTAATATCAAACGTTAGTTTTAATTTTCAATAAACAATAGACTTTACTCTATCAACCTGACTCGAGTGATTAATATTTGTAGTTTGCATAAATGTACAATCATTTAGTGATAACTTTTGTAATAATTATTATTATTTTTTTATTAATAAACAACAATAGAGAAAAAAAGAAAGAGAATAAAAATATAATGTAAATATAAAAAGTTTTTACCCCACTGTCATATGAGCGTCTTTTGGTTCTAGAAAATTGTTGTATACACATATTGGTTGGCTGAAACACACAAGTAAATTACTCAAATGCCCCTCAGCAGTTAACTGCCGAAGTTTACTAGAACCGGCTGTAGTTAACTGCCGAGGTTTTCCTTGGTAGTTAACTACCGATGCGTTCATGCTACAAATCTGGCAGAAGCTCTCTCATCCATTGTTACTCTCATATCATCAAGAGTCTGATTCCGCCAGAAGATCGTGATTAGGTAGGGAATGCACCTTCCAACTACAACAATTGTCTTCCTTTAAATGGGGTAATTCGAACTTGCCAAACCGCGGGACTCCAACATTCGACCGACATTCCCATTGTTCCTTTCAGAAGATTAAATTCTTGTTAGACTGGTTTAAATGAAGGTATTGAAGTGTCAACGAATGAACCTCATTCTTTTGACACTTCAATACCGTCATTTAAACCAAACTAACTAGAATTTAATCTTTTGAATGGAACGATGGGAATGTCGGTCGAATGTTGGAGTCCTGCTGCTTGGCGAGTTTGAATTTACCCCATTTAAAGGTAAGACAATTATTGTAGTTGGAAACATTCCAACTACAACAATTGTCTTACTCTGAATGGGGCAATTCAAACTTGTTAACCGGCAGGACTCCAGCATTTGCCCGGAAGTTCTTTTGTTCCATTCAAAATGTTAAATTCTTGTTGGCTTTGTTTAAATGATGGTATTGAGGTGTCAACGTCTGGACCTCATTCCGTTGGCACTTGGATACTATCATTTTAAACCAAGACCAACAAGAATTCAACCTTTTGAATGGAACAAAAGGACTTCTGGACGAATGTTGCAGTCCTGCTGCTTAGCCAGTTTGAATTTGCCCTTGTTGTAGTTGGAAGGTGCATTCCCGAATGTAATGAATGTACCTTTTTATTTGAATTTATTCAAAACGCAATTTTTATTCGAATTCACGCTGTCGCAATTTTAATTATTCGAATTCACGTTAGATTTAATTAGTTTTTATTCGAATACGCAATTATTCAAAATTCAAAACGGGACTTTAATTGAAATTATTCAAAACGCGATTTTTATTCAAAAGCACCATAATGTCAAGGAAAATGTAGCAAAATGTGCGTGACATATTAAAAAAACATAAAAAAGATCCAAATCAATAGGCATTACAAGCCATTACATTCATTCATCTTCATCGTCACACAAGTCAATCAGGTTGCCCGCTACAGTCCTTGTGGCACCTGCTTTTGGTGAGGACCAAAGTAGCATGTCCTCCCGCTCATCCTCAACCTCGACTGATTGTACACCGGTACCTTCGAATCCTTCTTTTTGAATGAACCATCACATGTGATTCCGTGCCATGTCGTAGGCGATTTTTCTTTCTTCTTCTCATCACCCTGAACGTTACCCTAGTTCTGATTCTGAGACATGTAAAATTGACGATCAAAACCTAAACTAAACAACAACGAGATAAAATCAAAAAATCAAAACTTAAACCTAAACCTAAACTATCATCAAAACCTACACCTAATCCTAAACAATTCTACAACAATTCCCAAACTATCATTAAAACCTACACCTAAACCTAAACAATTTTAACAATTCTACAACAATTCCTAAACTATCATCAAAACCTACACCTAAACCTAAACAATTCTAACAATTCTACAACAGTTCATCAAAACCTAAACCTAACAATTCAACAAAACTTCTATAACAATTATAACAATTCATCACAACCTAAACCTAAACAATTCTAACAATTCTAACCTAAACATAAATCTAACATATCATAAAATCAATAAAACTTATATAATCGAAATTTAACAACAAAAAAAAAACAAACAATTCAACAACAAAACAACAATGCAATATGATTCAAATAACTTACTTGTTTTTGTGCTTGAAATTGGCTTGGAATGACAGAAAATCGCACCTATTAGAATCAAAAACGTAACAATGGAGTTTTGGAAACTC
>Ga0228711_1010526_pt1 | contig 12118 bp, 10 predicted proteins | sample MedpolnodulmetaG_2_FD_177996 | JGI IMG/M metagenome (GOLD analysis project Ga0228711, IMG submission 177996) | Root nodule microbial communities from Medicago polymorpha collected in Santa Monica, California, United States - brown nodules | ecosystem: Host-associated > Plants > Roots > Nodule...
CTTTCAAACAATATTTTTAATGGAACAATCCCTGATCAGATTTTGAGTTTCAAAAACTTGACACTGATTGATCTTCAGGTAAATATGCTTTCCGGGCCTATACCTTTAGATATTGGAAATCTTTCCAAATTGGATACTTTGAGTCTTTCCTCTAATAGACTAAGTGGCAAAATCCCAATGTCACTCGTGAATGTCACGAGACTAGTAAGATTTGCAGCTAATCAAAATAATTTTACTGGTGCTGTTCCTCCTGGAATTACAAAATTTCTCAGTTTTTTGGATCTTAGTTATAATGATTTGTCGGAGTCTATTCCAGAAGGCCTTTTATCTCCATCACAGCTAGTGCTTGTAGATTTGTCCAATAACAAGTTAACAGGTCATGTGCCTGCAAATATTTCAACTAGTTTAGTCAGGTTGAGATTGGGGAAAAATTCCCTCACAGGGGAGGTTCCTTCGGGTGCTTGTGAAGCCGATCATGACAACCAATTGACATACATGGAACTGGAAAATAATCAGTTGACAGGTTTGATACCTCCTGAATTAGGTTCATGCAAGAAATTGGCCTTGTTGAATTTGGCTGAGAATCAATTGACTGGTGCATTGCCACCAGAACTTGGTAATCTTGGCAATCTACAAGTCTTCAAGCTTCAAATGAACAAGCTTAATGGTACTATTCCAATTCAGATTTCACAACTTCAAAAATTGTCTACCTTGAATTTAAGCCGTAATTCTCTTGATGGACCAATTCCATCTGATATGTCAAACAACCTTACATTCCTTGACTTGCAAGGGAACAAACTCAACGGCTCTATACCGTCGTCCATTGGAAACTTGATAAAACTTATAGAAGTCCAACTTGGAGAAAATAAGTTAAGCGGTGATATTCCAAAAATGCCTTTGTATCTACAGATTGCATTGAATCTCAGCAGCAATCACTTTGGTGGATCTATTCCTAGTAGTTTTGCTGATTTGTTTAACCTAGAAATTTTGGACCTGTCCAAAAACAACTTCTCCGGTGACATTCCTCCGTCTCTAACTAAAATGGCTGCATTGACACAGTTGCAACTATCAAACAATCATTTATCAGGTGAGCTTCCACAGTTTCCTCCGTACGTTGTAGTTGATACAAGAGGAAACAATGTCAGAAACAATAGTAATGTCTCACCCAACAATAATCCAAGAGCAGGAAAGAAGGGGAAATCTGTTGTTGCCGCTGTTCTTGTTGCAATTGCTGCTGCTATTTTTGTGGTTGGCATGGTCACCCTGTTGGTTGTATTGATCTCACGACACTATTGCAAGATTAACGATGAACGGGTACAGTCAAGTGAAGGTGAAAATTTTGACCTTCCTCAGGTCATCCACAGTAATTTGTTAACTCCAAATGGAATTCATAGATCAAACATTGATTTCTCCAAGGTCATGGAAGTTGTTGCCAAAACGTCAAACTTAACTCTAAACACCAAGTTTTCAACTTACTATAAGGCTGTTATGCCATCTGGTTCGATCTACTTCGCCAAGAAGCTGAACTGGTGTGACAAGGTATTTCCAGTGAGTAGTCTTGATAAATTTGGGAAAGAGCTAGATGCACTGGCAAAGTTGAACAATTCAAATGTGATGATTCCTCTAGGCTATATTGTGTCCACTAACAATGCTTATACATTATACGAGTTTCTCTCGAACGGCTCTCTCTTCGATGTGCTTCATGGACGCATGGAAAAGTCTTTAGATTGGGCTAGCAGATATAGTATAGCTGTTGGTGTGGCTCAGGGCCTAGATTTTCTGCATGGTTGTGCCTCTGGTCCAATACTTCTCCTTGATCTATCAAGTAAAAGTATTATGCTGAAATCGTTTGAGGATCCTCTAGTTGGTGATATTGAACACTGCAAGATGATTGATCCTTCAAAGAGTACCGAGAGTTTTTCTGCTGTTGCTGGTTCTGATGGCTACATTCCTCCAGGTCAAAAACTCTTGAACTTTCTTTTCTGTTGGTCTAAATTCATAAGAATTTGTGAGACTGTTTAAAAGAACTTATGGAAACAACTTATGACATGTCCATAAATTATTTTCAGTTTGAAACCAGTTTGACTTTATTTTATATTTTCTTCTAGAAATATAGCTTATACATGAATACATATATGATAAGTGTCTACGCTATTATCGTTTACTTGTTTTGTTTATTCAAACAGGGACTAATAAAATTACTAAGTAGTTATATGTCCTGGAAATTGCTTATATTTGCTTTCCAAACACAAAATAAGCTAACATTAACGCACATTAGGTTTTGAAGATCAATTTTTTATTTTTATTTTTTGTTGATTTGGCAGAGTATGTGTGCACAATGAGAGAGAATGTGTATAGCTTTGGGGTGATTCTACTGGAATTGCTGACTGGAAAACCCGCAGTGACTAAGGGAGCTGAATTGGTAAAGTGGGTTTTGCGTAATTCAAGAAATCAAGATTACATTCTTGATTTGAATGTTAGCAGAACATCACAATCTGTTAGAAACCAAATGCTTGAAATTTTGGAGATTGTTCTTGTTTGTGTAAGCCCATCCCCTGATGCAAGACCAAAGATGAAGACTGTGCTAAGAATGTTGCTGAATGCCAGATAAAATCATACTCTCAAGAAGTGATTAAGTCTTCATAGCTTTTGTTTTGGGTGTTGTAGTGAATATCTACAAAAGATATAGTAAATCAAATAGGAAGAATTTTGTTCAATCCTTCTATGGTGCTTAATAAATTAAGCTTTTCTTGCTACTCACGTCACAGTATGGCACGTGTGTAAAGTGAATCAGTTTGCTATCTTAGATATTTAGCTCATATAGCAAATATTTTGTTTGGGTTCTGACTTGCTTTTTTATTTGAAGATAGCTTCTTTTTAAAAAAGATAGATGCAATAATACAGCACACCCAAAACAAAATAATAGGATTTTAGTTGTTAAGATGAAACTCACAACTAGAATTGTGATAGTTCTCTAGCTAGCGTCATGCATAATCATTGTTAGTGATAGAATGAGATAAATACCTAAACCACTTAACCACAGTCCACATCTTTGATCCTAATCTGACTACAATTTAACCTCCCTAAAAGAAAATAGAAAAGGAGGTTTGGTCAACATTATCCATGTATTCATTTCCAACTAACAAATGCTGAAAACAAAAACAAAGAGAGACAAATATCACCTTCTTTTAGAGAGCATCAAGTGCATCAGTGGTGATAGTGTAACCAACTCTCAACCATATTCCTACTCACAACATTCTGCATTGTCGTAAACGGCACCACAGTCCCCAATTCAGCACCAGAAACCGCAGTCTTCACTGGCTCTGGCACCACCGCCACAACACTCCCTGTAGTTGCAAATCCCTCAACATCTTTAGCCACAATCCTCCCTGAAGGTCCAGTCCCAACAATTTGACCCAACTCCACCTTCAACTCCTTAGCCAATTTCTCTGCATGTGGTGACACCGCCACTCTCTTTCCTCCACACGTTTTTATAAAAATTCGACAATTGTAGCTATGTAATCAAATAATGTCGTTTACATTATTTCGAAAAAGTTTATTAGACGTTCAATTAAAGTTATTAGATGAAGTATCAAATAGTTTTGAAATTTAACAAAAATATGTAGAGTTGATCTACGCAATAAGAACTTTTTTATTCATCGGCTGAATTGAAAATCTAGTGTTTATAATGATTTATTAAACTGAGTTACTCTTAAAGTTGAAAACATAACACATAATGTCATAAATAGCTGGATGAAAATGTAGCTTGGGAGCATATTGAATTTTTTTTATTGTACAAGTATTCATCTGAAATTTCTGTCTAAATAATTAGGACAATATAGGTTTTTCTACTAAAAAAAGTTCAATATGGGAATGAGACTTTAAGTATCCCTAAATTTGGTGGAACCAGTTTATTAGTGTCATTGCCATCGATACTAAATGTCACAATAATCACACTTAGCAGTAATATCTTCATCACACTACCTTTTTTTCTTCAGAACATAATCGGCGTTTCAATTTTCTAGACAGCATTCTAAAACAAGTTTTGTGCTCACATAAATAATGGACATTATTGGACAATAATGAGCAACCAAAAAAACAAATTTATAATCAGACAGTATTAAAGAAAAATGAAAAATAGCATATTTGACTCGATCTCATTTAAGAAACTACAACTCAGCTTTCCTATTCAAAACTCTGCTCCTGTTCTTTGCACAATCCTGAGTGGATAGTAATTTGGCTTTTCAGATTGTGCTACTCGACGATCAATAATCCGTAATCCACGAATAGAGGAATCATAAACTCTTTTTCCTTTGTATGCAGCATTAGAATATAGAAAAATGAGACTAGAAAGTAAGATCTTTAGGGTCCTCGATAATCTGAGACAGAGTTTGCAAGAACAGAGCTAGATCAGAACCGTAGATTACACGGTGATCTGCTGTAACATTGACCTGCAAATTTTCATTCCTTCAGTTATAAAAGAACAGAAGTCTGGATATCGATTTAAGATTCTTTAACCAAAAAGAAATAAGTCATACTCCAACATATGTATATGTCTGAACACTCATACCTGCATTTGATTCTTCATGCCAATGCGACCATCCTTAGTAGCCACAACAGTTGGCTGTGATGTTCCAACTGCCATAATTGCCCCCTACAAAAATAAACCCACAAAACAATCAAATTCACGTACGCCGTCACTTTCGATTAGAGCACAAATAAGATTACTCACGGTTCCAGGAGGCAGAATAGCATCAAAGCGATCAACGCCAAACATTCCCAGGTTGGAAAGAGTGAAAGTGCCTAGAGAAACAACAGAAATCAGTGAAGCAAGGCAAATATCAGAAGAAAAAAGTCTTTGAATTAGCCCAATTGAATGTCAAAATTCAACTGTAAAAACATCATATAGCTTGTTCTTTTGGTGGAAAGCATAATGTTTAACTTGTTTATTCTAGAGATTGTACTAGGAATAATTTATAGTCTTGAAAAAAAGGGGGAAACAATAGCACCATAAACTTTCCTGGAAACATTAAGATGCAAAACCATGTTCATGCGTTGTAAACCATGTTCTCGCAATATTAACAAATCTAGTCTAAGGCATGATCTAACCACATAAGCTCATGCTAATTTTCTCAAACCCAGATTTATTCTTCCAACCTTAACTTAAAGCACTCTTCAAATTGTAAACCTCAAAAAATACAGCTAAGGAACATCATCAGGACCTCTAGAAAGTTGATGTATACAAATTTTCTGTCATCATAATCACCACCCCTCATATGTGCAGGGAAGCACCAATTTTATTCTTCTAAAATGCAATCTTCAGTTTTGCCAGGGAAGCACCAATTTTAACTCGGATTTCCTTTAGCTTATATAACTTTGTTCTTCTAAAATAATATGTTGATTGTCAAAGCTTGACTTCAACAATTTAGACATTTATTCATAAAAAGAAGAGGATCTGCAAATATCAACATTAGTCCACTCCAGAAGCCCCAAAAATTACATTCATTTGTTTATTACCACATTCCATTTCCACATCTAAAAGATAAAACTAACGGTTCAACTTAAAACATGGCATATGTGCAAAGTTAGCCAAACTTTTCTTCAAGGATTTTATCATTTTTTGTCAGTCATTGATTTCACCATTGTAGGAGAATCTAGCCCAAGAAGAATAAAACCAAGTAGGTTTTGTAGACTGGATTTAACCAATTCTATACACATATCATGAACTCAACTGCTGTCATTTATGTTTAAAAGCTCCAAGACATTTTTTAAAATTTTTGGACAAAGATACATTCTATGCGTATAGTGTAAGACTCGAACTACGTTAATATTAAGTTAATTATTAATTGCCCTAGTCCCTACCCACAAATTTAAGGATTCTGTGATAAATTGGAAAGTTCATAGACATAAAATAAATCCCAATAAATAGATAATTACTGTACCTGTGGTGTATTCATGAGGCTGCAGCTGCTTAGCTCTGGCCTTATCAACCAACTCCTTCCACTTTCTAGACAATGAATAGACATCAACCTATAATATACGTCAAATAAACCTTTTTAGCAGATGAACACCATTTAACGATAGATTAGAAGCATATCAAAATAGAGTATCAGGCACCTTATCAGCATCCTGAAGCACCGGTGTAATAAGTCCACCATCTATAGCCACGGCGACTGCAATGTTGATGCTGCTGTTGTATGTAAAGCTATTACCATCCCTACAACTAGAGTTTATAACAGGGTGTTTAGCCAGCGCGAGTGCTGTAGCCTTAGCAAGCAATGCTGTCATAGTAACTCCCTTTGACTTGATCTGATATTTTATAAAATGTAATAAATCAATCAATAAATATACAAATAGTTTGAACATGAGTCTCCAAGTACACGGTGTTCACAGAATAATTTGGAAAACTTAGATATCAAACTATTATAAACTTTCTGCAGCACGTTAAAACAACAACTTCATGAACATACAATCAATCATACATGGCTAGCATCTAATATCTGTGTAGCATTTACACTTCATATTAAATGTGTGTCTCGTGTCTGACACCAACACGACAATGACACGTGTGGTTACATTAAATTATTTCATTTTCTCAAAGTATTACAAGTGTAAACGTGTCAGTGTTGTGTTTAGTGTCCATGTATGTGCTTCATAGGCTATTACTTCCTTTTATTTAGCTCAGAAATTCACCAAAAACACTTGCGAAAATTTGCTGGTAGTTTCTTTTCTTTGCCAACACTTTTTCCCTTTATCATTCGAGTTCTATAAAGATCGTAGTAAATTATCCATTTACCAAAAATCCCAATAAGTGGTGAATTATGTAATTAGATATATAATGTCCAAACTCCAAAGAACCAATGTGATAGTCATCTAGCTAGCATCAAATGTAATCATTACGAGTATTATAATGAAATCAATAACAAAAAATTCACCTTCTTGTAGAGGGCATCAAGTGCATCAGTAGTAATAGTATAACCAACTCTAAATGTAGGAACCCCCAAACTCTCCACCATATTCCTACTCACAGCATTCTGCATTGTCGTAAACGGCACAACAGTCCCCAATTCAATACCAGAAACTGCAGTATTCACCGGCTCCGCAACGGCTGCAACACTCCCTGTAGCTGCAAATGCCTCAACATCTTTCGCCACAACCCTCCCTGAAGGTCCGGTCCCAATAATTTGTCCCAACTCCACCTTCAACTCCTTTGCCAATTTCTTCGCATAAGGTGATGCCACCACTCTCTTCCCTCCCTCCGACGCCGGATGTTTGGAAACAACCGCCGCTGCAACAACCTTCTTCGGTTGAGATTCTACGGGTGCGGGTGCGGGTGTGGGTGCAGGAGAAGGAGAAGTAGAGGATGAAGAAGATGAAGATGAAGATGAAAGAGCCTTGGACTTGGCTAATTCAATTTCTTCTTCAGTTTCAGCGAGAAATGCGATGGGAGATCCAACAGCGGCGACATCACCTTCTTCAACAACAATAGCGGCGAGGATACCGTCGTAGAAAGTTTCGACATCCATGTCAGCTTTATCGGATTCAACAACAACGACACTGTCGCCTTTGGAGAGTTTATCGCCTTCGGATTTGATCCATGAAACAATTTTACCCTCGGTCATTGTGGAGCTGAGTGCTGGCATGAAGATTTCACGGATCTTGGCACGAACTACAAAGTGGTTTGTGGTTGGGGAGGTGCGGTGGAGGGAGGTGCGTGTGCGGCGAAGGACGGTGGAGGAAGAGAGAAACGGTGTTTGAAGAAGCTGAGACATTGTTATGTTGGAAAAATGAATTGAAGAAAATGAGAAATGAATGTGTGTTGTTAAGTGAAATTAAATTAATTGAGAAAGTGTTTCCTCGTGTTCATCGAAAAATGACGGAGCCTTCAACTACTTCTTTCACTGAACACAACGTCAGTTACCTGTGCTATTCATGTTGGTTGCTTTACTTTGATTTTTTCCTACCAACTTTTACGGCCCATTGCCCCTATTGTTCTGTTTGGTTGTGGAGAATTCATTTTCGTCAAAACTAATTCTCACTAAAACTTGTTTCTGTTTTGAATATACTTATCTAAAAGTGAGTTTAACTATAAATATATGTGAAAATTATCATAGACTTAAGTACAATCAATTCTAATCAACAATTAAATATGTCATAATCAATTATACACTTTCTCTAAAAATGGAACCAAACATACACCGCATCCATTATTGATTTTGAATGTACAACAATTTACTTTTTCATTGATGCAATTTTATAGGGAATACTTTATATGCTGGCTTATACCATTTAAGCTAATTTATTGAATTTATAGGCTATGTTTGACAAAAAAAAATAGCAGGTAGTTGATAAATTAGTTTATAGCGAATGTTTATAGGTAAAATTAGCAGGCTATTTTTTTCAACTAAGATTACATGGGTAAAATTGAGAGAAAATATCATAAGTTATAAATTATTCGAATTAATTATAAAAAAGTGTTATAAACTGATAAAAATAAGTTATAAACTCATGGGAAATTGACGATTATTAAATGGGTATTTTCTAATCAAATGAGCTTATAAAACATAAGTAATAAAACTAAAAAAAAATGTATTGTCAAACAATCACATAGTATTTGATATAATTAACGACTTAGCTAATGACTTGAAAATATATGTTTAATTTTTTTCCAAGTAAAATGATAAAGGTAATATTGTGAGAAAATGGTAAGGCTACAAGCTAGATGCATACACTTCCTTGTTGGTGAAGATCTTTGGTTTAAAGAGTGCATTCTTAATATTTTCTTTCCAACATGTGCTTAGAGAGGGAAATTGTTACGCAGATTTTTTGACCAAACTCGGTTCTTCTTCAAGGTTAGGTGTGACATTTTCACAAACTCCTCCTTCAGAGTTGGAGTCGGTATTGAGGCTTGATGCCCCAGACGAAATCTCTCCTAGAAAAGAAAAAGACTAAAAATATGAAAGTATTTTTACAGGGACAAATAATATTTAAACTCCCCCAAAAAACGATATTTAAAGTTAAATTTATTTAAACAAGTACCGGTCTTCAATCTTGATCTAAACCGTTGATTAGATATGTAATCTATCTATTCAACCGTTTTATCACTGGTACACGTCATCCCCATCGGAAGGAACTGACACAAGCACTCCTTGCCGGATAACCCCTGTTCTTTTTCCTGGTTCCTGTCTAAATTAGGAACAAACATATTGAAGATGAAGATGAGTGGTTCCACCTCCACTTTCACTCATTTCCCTTACTCTTCTCCTTCTCTTTCCTCTATCTTCCCTTCCAAATCCACCTTTCAATCTCTTCCCTCTAAACTCACCACTTCATCACCATGCTCATTCAAGTAATTCTATTTTTACTACCCTTTTATTAAAAGATTAAAGCTTTAGCATCATGTTTTCATGGGTTGCTTCATTTTTAATCTTGTTAACTCATTAATAATGTTGTTTAGTAAAGTAACTAAATTCTGTAACTGTTTCTTGGGTTGTTTAGTTAATTATCCTTTTCCAAGTTGCATGTGTTTGTGTCTTGTTTTCAATTAAGTAGTGATTTGTGTTGGAATGCTTAGGAAAAATAATGTATTCAAGACTTAAAGTTTTGTTACCTTCTTAGAGGGTTTGTTTGTTTCCTTTTAAGTGATTTGTTTTTGATTGTTTATCTTGGAACACTGTTTACAGAAAGATTAAAGCCTTGGGAATTCAGCAAACAGGACCCACTTCACATGGAGACAACCTTGATTCAGTCAAGAGTAGGATTGTACTACAGGTTGTTTTGGTTTCATATCTTTTACAGCAAAATTAAGCATCTTTTCCACTTAATAATATCATTGGTTTATCTTCTATTTATCTAACAAAATCAACTCAATAATGACTTGGTTTTGTCTAAGGCATGTTCGGATCGATGGTGAGTTTGGCAGAATCATGGTGCCACCAGAGTCAGTCAAACTCACCGTGATTCGAAACATGCGCTTTATTACTAATACCATTATTAGGTCTGTCTTGAACATGAGGTATTTTCATTTCATACTTTATGTTCTCACCCTTGATTTCTGGCTACTAATTTTATTTCATTTTTCCTTCTATCATGGACGACGACAGATGTTTCAAAGGGCAATGCCAACAGAACCCCTTATAACCATTTTCACAAAACAATCCGAGTGTAATTCCCTGTTCTTGCTCTTTCACTTTTCTTATCCATAATATTTTTTGCATACCATGAGTGAATTGGTGTCATCATGCTGCGGTTGGGTTTTGGCTGTTTTTTGGTTCACCTTCTGCTGTTTTTCTGTTTTGCGGTTTGGGTGGTGAAGCAGTGCTATGCGTGCAGCTGTTAGCATGTATAGTATTGCTTCATTATTTGGAATGTGGGTTGGTCTTTGGGTTGCGGCGTTCCGTCTATATGCGGTGCCGTCTTTGTATTGCTTTTCGATTATCCGCGATTTAATGCCTCTAGCATTTTCCGACGTGAATAATATTTGCTATTCAAAAAAATATATATATAAAAATGGAAAATGCTGTAAGGGTAAGAAGTGATCATATAAACCTCTGAAACATTGTATCATATAATGATCAGGAAATACCGAAATACTATATATACTATTGATTATTATGCCAAAATTAAGAAAACATAAAGAAAGGTGATCATGAGGTTTGTAGGGATGAACTACTGGTTAAATTATCATGCCAATCTTGTGCATTTAACTTTTCCCTAAGTTCCTAGGTTAATCACATAAGTGGATATAGACTATGCGCAGGTAAAAGAGTAAAATTTATTATTATCTTAATTGATTAGGATGACATACTATATCATTATCAACAATAATATTAAGATCAAGCAATATAATCAATTTAGAATCAAACATAATCTAAATGATGTAAAATGCATTTACTTTTGATAAAATTATGGTAAAGACATGTTGAGATGAACATGCATATTGATGCATGTGTCAAATATTCATAATTGTTTTTGAGTTACAATAATCACACTTGAGTCATTGCCTTTTTTAATATTCTCTTTCTGGATTCTCAGTGAATGACTTTTCAGTGGAAAATCTTCAAGATTGGAGAAAGTCATCCAAATGGGTTTCAGCATTCTTGTTTACCCAAACTATATCAGTTTTTTCTCCTGATGTTTCATATGCAAGTGACTCAGTGAAGATAAATGAGATGTATCAGGTCGGGGAGTTGTTTGACTTAGGAATCCAACTAATATACTTGCTACTGTTGTTGGGTTTGCTCGGAGCTGGGACTTACTACGTGATTCGCCAAGTTCTAGTCCGCAGAGAACTTGACCTTTCTGCCAAAGAGTTGCAAGTAAGAACCTGCAGTGTCATTTGTATTACTAGATGTTTCTCTTGAACACCTAGAAGGAGATTGGACCCTGAATTTTACAGATTTGCATTTGGTGCAATAACTTTGTTACACAAATACTGATCTCATTCGTCCGGTCTCAAATGAGCAACTGAGATCATTTAAAGCTAATTTTGTTTTTGTGTAATCTGAGCTGTCGGATCTCGGATAAACAGCTGAGATCGTTTACTGCATGGAGTTATAACTGTAGGCGATCTGGGTCCAAATTATACATGTTTATTGTATGGTTCTGTTTTTATCTGGTTTAGTACCATGATATATACACAAGCTACTTGGAATTAGCTTTCTTTCTCATTTTCTTCCATTATCTCAGGAGCAAGTCAGAAGCGGCGATGCAAATGCGACTGAGCTGTTTGAACTTGGTGCAGTGATGCTGCGGAGGAAATTTTACCCAGCTGCCACCAAGTTTTTGCTTCAAGCAATTGATAAATGGGATGGAGAAAGTCAGGATCTTGCACAGGTTAGATGACTTTGTTGATTTTTAGTAAGATAAGTTATATATGCTTAATTTGGAATTTACTTTGGATTGGAAATAGGAGAAACCGTGACACGCCACATGTGCCAAATGTACATCGATTTGTCACGTCAGCGTGTTTGTAACAGATGCTGACGTCAGAGACAAAAAAGAGATGTTTCTGATATTGCAGAAAAAAAAAAAAAAAAAATAAAAAAAAAAAAAAAAAAAAATTAATAAAATAAAAAGAAAAAAATAAAAAATTAAAAAATAAAAAAAAAAATAATAA
>Ga0228711_1010527_pt1 | contig 12116 bp, 13 predicted proteins | sample MedpolnodulmetaG_2_FD_177996 | JGI IMG/M metagenome (GOLD analysis project Ga0228711, IMG submission 177996) | Root nodule microbial communities from Medicago polymorpha collected in Santa Monica, California, United States - brown nodules | ecosystem: Host-associated > Plants > Roots > Nodule...
AGCACTGCGGACTGCCATTGGTCCGCAACCGCCGACCACGAGGACGGCAGGGCCTGTAGCTCAATGGTTAGAGCCGGCGGCTCATAACCGCTTGGTTGGGGGTTCGAGTCCCTCCGGGCCCACCATCATCCTAAACCTCTGAATTTCCATTAGATTTTAGGCGCTCATTTTCCTCCGTACACATCGATGTACACACGACCGTACACATCGCGGCCCACTGAAAGGGTTTGTTATGTATCTGTGGCGACGGTCTTCCGGTTTTACATTCCAGCAACGGGTCCCGGCTAGGTTGCGGGAAAAATTCGGTTCTTCACCGATCAGAATCAATCTCGGCCCGATTTCGACGGAGGAAGCCCGTCGTCGTGCGAGGATTCTGGCTGGTGCAATGACCGATCAGATCGAGGAACCGAGCATGACCAGGGAAGTTCTTTCCGCCAGCCTGACGGCACTCGCTGCCGAGATCGACCGCATCAGGAAGCAGGACATGCACCTCCTGTTCACGATGTCATCGGCAGCCGACATTCGCGAAATTGATGAAGACGAGTTCGCGAGTGACAATGATCGCGGAATAGCGGAACTCATGCGAGAGCACCGTGCATCATCCATCGGAAGACGCAATAATCTCAAAGGGATTCGGGCAAGTCTGGAAAAGGTCGGCACCGCGTTGGCCAAGGACAAGATTGCATGGGAGGCCGAGCGAGCGACGTATGAGTCTGTGGTGGAGGTTCTAGGTTCGATCGGACGTCGTCCGGGAACTACCCCCGTGGTGGCTCCGGTCGAGCCAGAACCGGAGATCGATGCCGATGCTCGGGCATTCAAACCGTCCACGCTACTGAGCGTTGCCGGGAGGGCAACTCTCGATGCCAGGAAGGCGGCCTTGAACTCCGACGACACGGACGGTTCTCGGTACGAGGAGCGGCTTGAAACCGCGTTTGCGGCGTTTCTGGAAGTCGTTGGCGACAAGCCGCTGACATACTACCTGCCGATCCATATGCAGGACTTCGCAACTTTCCTGTCGCGTGTTCCCAAGAACCGCTCGAAGATCGCGTTGTTCAAGGGACTGACGTTGAAGCAGACCGTCGAGACGAACGGGAAGCTGCCACCTGACCAGCGCAAGCCGTGCTTGTCAGAGACGACGGTCGCCAGCTATCTCTCTGAGGTTAAGAATATCTGGTCGCAGGTGTCGGCCGGTGTGCCCGGTCTGCGCGACATGGGAGCCTATCGTGTGTCGATGCCGAAGGATGCTGCTACGTCCATTGATCGAGAGCCGCTGGCGGTTTCCTCCCTGAACATCTGGCTGAGCGATGCGGCAACGCCCAGGCTCATGAAGAAGCCCCACAAGGCTTGGCTACCGTTGGCAGGGTTGCTCACTGGAATGCGGCTGGCGGAACTGGTCTATCTCCAGCGGAAGGACATCGTCGATGTCGAAGGTAACGAAGTCATCGACCTGACCAGCCCGCTACTGATCGCCGGGAAGGAGATCGACCGTCCGGTGAAGACGAAAACCTCGAAGCGGTTCGTCGCAATCCACCCGCTGCTCCATGACACCGGGTTCATTGAATATGCCAAGAGCGTGAAGTCCCCGGACGGCTTTGTGTTCGGCCACTTCCACAGGGCTGAAGATCCACCAGACGCGGCCCAGAAGCAGATGTCGAACTGGATGGGAGCGCTCGGCATTCGCGAGACACAAAGGCAGGTGTTCCACAGCCTCCGGCACAGTGCCAAGGATTGGTTCCGCGATCATGTCGGCGCACGGCTGGCCGACAAGCAATGCGGCCACGCCTTTTCCGGTGTCAGCGCGAACTACGGTGCGAAGCTACTGAAGCCCAAGGAAGTTCGCCAGATCATGGAAATACCCGCTCCGGAGGGCGTGGACTTCTCGCCATTTGTGATAGACGTGTAGCGTCAACAGCGATGCACAGCCGGGGTTGCAGATGTCGGAAGCCCAGCACGGTTACAAGTGTCCTCTTCACGCAGTCGACAGACGGTTGGATGATCTTCATCGGCAGTGGCACCAAGCGGAGCAAGCCTACTTCGATCCGGAAGCATTTCGGGTCGCGATCCAGACCGCGATACAAACCGCCCGTACGGTGTCTTTCATCCTTCAGAGCAACAAGGCGCTGATCCCTGAGTTCGAGAGTTGGTATCAAGGTTGGCAGGAGCGGTTACGGTCAATCCCTCTGATGCGGTGGATGGTCGACGCGAGAAATCGCATCGAAAAGCAAGGCGACCTAGAGAGTCATAGTTGGGTTCGTGCCGAAATTTTGGCCTCCCATATTGATGAAGGCCCCCGGGAGGATGTTCCCGCAGAACTGTTCGAGGGCCCCAAGCATATTCTTGAAAGAGTTCCAAAGAATGCCCTGGGCGAGCACATCTTCAAGGATGGTGTGTTGCGGATAGAAAGACGCTGGGTAGAAAACTCGCTCCCGGACCACGAATTGCTCGACGCGGTCGCCATCGCTTATGGGCACCTGTCACTGCTGGTCGCTGATGCTCATCGTCAGATGGGTCTGCCGGAGCCGAAAGTCGCAACCGAGAGTGGTGAACTTCCATATGATCGTGCGATGGCGGGTGGACGGATGCCGTGCATGATCGGGCACAACGAGAACAGGCTTCTGGACATCTGGATCGCCACAGGGAAGCCCCTAGAGTTCGAAGTCCATAAAGTGACGTTGGATCGCGAAAAAGCCGAGGAGGCGTCGAAACGATATGGGATCGAAATGATCGCCGATCGTAGCGATGATCGCGACCCTCGCAGCCATGCGAGATACTTCTTTGAGATGGCCCGTCGGATGTTTCTTCACGACGGGCATCACATCTTCATGGTTATAATCTTCAAAGACGGTCGGCCTATCGAAATGAGAGAGGGGCGGCTGGAGGAGCATGGCCAGAAATATGTGTTTATGAGGCGGCTGGCGAACGATGTTCTACGCATGGGCGGAGACGCGGTGTTGACGATCGGCGAGGTATGGCGTGCCAAACCTGACCCAGCATTTGCCTATCGAAGAGTGGTTGACATGCCAGAGCGGGAAGAAGCATTGGCTGCCACTCTGGTTATGAAAGATGGCGAACCACTTCAACTCTCGGCGATGATCCGCCGTTCGGAGGACAAGGTCGAGTTGGAGGACACTATCGAGGTGGACGGCGGCTTTCCGTACGCACTCGCTCCGGTTTATGCGGTGTGGGGCCGCGACGCGCCAGGATCGGGCCGTGGTCCGAGGATTGGAGTGCTCAGGAGGCGGAAATCGAGGTGGCTCTCCTCGACGGCGTTGCATTGAATTATGCGGCTGGAATTCGCGTTTGCCCGACCTCTAAAGTCTACCGCCGCGCCCACGTGGCCGTGCGGGGATCAGCGTCACTCAGCGATTTACTTTTGTTTCAATTTCAGGCTGTATTCGGCGATCGAATTGCTGTGGGGGATTTAGGTTGAGTATGAGACGTTTTGAGATCCCGCTATGATTCCGTCGTGGAATCTCGCTGGACTCATTCCAGCAATACGACCTGGAGAAGAAGGCCACGGCACAGACCGATCTCCCTACAATGCGACCTTTTCGGAGGTCATCGAACATTTCGGCATCACGCCGGATCGCCTCGCAATCCTGACGGGACTGCTTGGATATCGGCAAGCACTCTACAACATCGGTATCACTGAGGGATTTCAGTGGTTGGATGGCAGCTTCGTAGAGGACGTCGAGACCCTCAAAGGACGTTCTCCCAACGACGTTGATGTGGTAACATTCTTCCGGATGCCATTAGGCCAGACCCACGATGAATTGTTTGAGCAGGCACAGCATCTCTTCGACGTTCAGCAAACCAAGCAGCACTACCGGGTCGATGGCTATCCAATGATCATCGGTGATCAGTTGGAGGATTGGCACGTTGACCAGATATCCTATTGGTACAGTATGTGGTCGCACACCCGGGAACAGAACTGGAAGGGCTTCGTGCGGGTAGAGCTGAACCCCGATGGAGATGAAGTTGCCAGTCAACTCTTGCAGAGCATGCAAGTCGCGGAGGTAGACCTGTGAGGCGGGGCAGTCGGTCACTCACGTCCGAAGTTGCTGAGCTGGAGTCTATCCTCTCCAGGATCCCGGCTGCCAACAAGCTCGAGCGTTTCGGCTTCGAGCAGCGGCTGAAGACCGCTCAGGCGGCTTTGACTCAAGTACAAGACGTCGTCGAGCCCGAGAGAACACAACTTACTTTTCGGGGCCTGCCGGTGATGGGAAGTAAGGGGATTGCGGCTGAGTTTGGCAGTAAGGCAGCAGTAGCCTTCACAGAAGCCTTCACCGCGATTGTGGCGGGCATGAAAGACCGCCTAAGCTACATGGGACCGATCCCTGACAAAGCGCGGAACCAACTTCTGATCACTGGAACGGCGGTAGGATCGTTTGGATTTGAGTTCCAGTTGCCGCACCTGCAACCCGACTTCTTCTCTGAATCCGGGGGCACGGAGGAGGCTCTTGAAAGGCTCTTTGCCCTTCTACAGGTTTCTGCGCAGGGATCTGACGACGAGATTGCAGAGATTGTCGCAGAGGTTCATCCGCGCGCCGTACGGAAAGTTGCGGCATTTCTGAATTACCTATCTCAGAATCAAGCTTGGTGCGGGCTTGAATTCAAACAGAAGGTTTTCCGCTACAAGAACGTCGACCAACTGAGACGATCACGTGATCGCCTCAGCGAAGGAAACATTCATGAGGATCAAGAAACTTTCCTTGGCGAACTTCAGGGAGTGCTCCCGAAAGGACGGAGCTTTGAGTTCAAGATCAGTGGCGATGATCGGATCATCCGAGGAAAAGTCGGGCTGGGAATAGAGGATCCTGACATCCTAAATCGCGAATGGCTTCACAAGGCGATTAGCTTGACGTTGAACGTCGTCCAGGTGGGGCAAAGCCGTCCGAGCTTCACGCTGAACGATCTTGGTGACATCAAGGAAGCTTGACGGGATCGCGCCGACGATCGAGCATAGAAAAAGGCGCCATCACAGGGCGGGAACCCTCGGCGCCTTTTTTGGAGAATGTTCAATAATGATGAACAATGGCCGAGATGTTGTAAAGACCCGTCGAACGGGTAGTTGAGCCCCGGGAGCGAAATATTCGCTCCGGACGACCTCGCAAGCTCCTGTTTTGAAAATCTAATTGTTGACAACGTGGTTGTGCAGATCGAAGGCTGCAAGCCGGGCGGGATTGCTGCGCGCGCGCTGGCGGGCGTTTCCGGCGCCGCGACCGCGTCCAGACGGGGTGTGAAGACGCACAATTCGGTGCTGAAGTCGAACAGTGGATGGGCGCTCGATCCTGTCGCCTGGGCGCGGCGTGCTGCGGCGACGGCGAAGCTCATGGAGCAGAACGACCGCATCGCCGAGGCGCTGCAGCGCGCGGGGGAGGATGTCATCCGGCCCGGCGGAGTGACGCTGATCTCCGCTGTCACGAACGTCATCGAAACGCAGCGTGTCTTCCGTGCCGTCCGTTTCCTGCCAGTCGTCGCCGCCCGCGATAGGCGGCCAACGGTGAACGGCCTGAAGCTGTTCATTCATGAACATCCTTCCGCCAGGTACTTCAGGTACGCGGTCATGACCTGCGCCGAGCCGGTCCCTGCCTTTGGCGACCTCCGGGGAGCCATCCAGGAACTGTCACGTCGTATATCGTCGTGGGCTTATGAAGTGAGCACGCCGGACAAGACGACGGGCAAGTGCTATGACATCGAGGTTCTGTATCGCGGCGTCGAGTTCACTCGCGCGACTGCTGCCGAACGCGATGCCGCCGCTGCCGAGCGCGGGCAGCCTTCTGACCTGTCGGCACGGTACGGCGCGGACACGGTGCTGTTTCACGTCCACGCAAACGTCCTGTACTGGCCGAAGCGCAACATCTCCACGCTGTGGCCGGAATTTCTCCGGTACACCGAAAAATTCATGGACGCGCACTGGCGTGACAATGGTCGTGTCGAGAAAGTCGAGGAGATCGTCAAGTATTGTAGCAAGCCAGCGGACACGCTTGCGGCTACCGACGACGAACTCGTCTGGCTCTACAGGCAGACGCAGCGGTTGAAAATCTGCCAGCCGATGGGCGAGTTCAAGACGTGGATGAAGGAGCTCAAGGATCGCCGCGAGAAGGCCGTCCGAGTCCATGTCGGGCGCGGTGACGGCAAGCTGATGCGCGTCAAGAAGGGCAAGCGCGGCGGCGCCGAAGAGGACCCTGCCGACGAGGATGGCAACGTCATCGAGGGCTATGCCGACCAGGCTGCCGACGATAGGCGGGACAAGGGCCCCGACGAAGCTCCAGAGTCGACTCCGGAGAAGCCGACGCGGTTGGATGACGGCGGTCCAGCGGCGAACGTCGTCATCGGCCTCGCGCTGCCGCAGTGGCGGCATACGCCATGGGCTGAGCCCGTGATCATGGTACAAAACTATGACCCGCTGCGGCTGTCCGACGAAGCAGGGTGCGACATCCGGGAGTGGCAACGGCAGGCGCGGGAGTGGTGGGACGAAGCGTTCGCGCCGGAGCCGGAAGAGGCGCTGCGTGTGGCGAGGATGGCTTTGGATGCGGTCGTATCGTCGGACGAGATCCGGGCGGCTGCGGAAGCAGCGCCCTATATCGTTCACACATGTAGCTCAACTGTCCGAACAGGACAGGCAGAGCTACCCGACGACATCTCTCATGACATCAACGACCCCGTCATCGGAGAGATTGCGGACATACTGGGTGGGAAAGTCGTGCGGCTGAAGCCGCGAACTCCGGACGAAGACGACGAAATCCCATTCGAGTCGTCGCACGAAGAGGCAAAACGGGCTGCCGTGCGGGCAAGCCTCGAAAAGAGGGTTGGCGAATGGCAGACCCTGGTGGAGGCACACGGTATTGCGGTTGCGCGTCAGATCGATCGTGATCGTCAGGAGGCGCGGTATGCCGCGTATCTGTCGCGCATGTATGCCGAAGCGGCGTGCCGCATCGCGGCGTGACGACGGCAACGGCGGTCACCATAGCAACCATCTGGTTGCCTCGTCCTCCGGAAGGGCGGCGACAAGGCCCCCGTCAGGCGCCTCGCGGAAGTCCCCAGACAGGGTCCCTCGGAAGAGGCCTCCAGCAGGACCGACACTAGCGCAGCTAGTGGTAATCGGTCACTACTATTGCCTTGTTTCAGGCTCCGCCGACGCTGATGATTCTTGCTCTGGCAGGGAGATTGTCATGGCGTTTCAATTCATCCACATGGAGGCGTTTTCTCGAAAAGGAGATGGCAAGGGCCGCACGGTCTCCTTCGTCTTCAGCGAGGCGCGGCGTGATCCGGTCGCCTCAGTTCATGTCACGAATCCATCGGCTCCGATCGTCGTCTTCGGCGCCACGATTGATGAGGTCGAGACGATGCACGATGCGGCTGCCGCCGTCGCCATGACGGCGGTCAAGGGCGGCAAGCCGCGTAAACTCCGGCAGGATCACAAGACGCTTCATACAGTCATCGCCTCGCATCCATACACTATGGAAGCGGTTCGGGGTGATCCGGCAAAGCGTCGCGAGGCCGAAGAATGGGAACAGAGGACGATCGCCTGGCTTCGATCGCAGTACGGAGACGATCTGAAATCCGTCGTCCGTCACGAAGACGAGTCGCATTTTCATATCCACGTCTACGTTCTGCCCGCTGACGATCCCGAAATGCGGGCGCTGCGGCATCATCCGGGAGTCGTTGCTAAGCGCGCCGTGATGGCGGCCGGTCCTGCCGAAGGCGAGGACAACAAGGCGCTCTCGAAGCGGGCTGACGCGGCGTATAAGGCCGCTATGCGGTCATGGCAGGACTCGTATCACGAAGCGGTGGGCATTCCGTGCGGCCTGGCTCGCCTCGGTCCGCAACGCCGTCGTCTGACGCGGGCGGAATGGCAAGCGGAACAAGTCCAGGCGCGCGCGCTGCGGACGACGATCGACCGTGCCAGAGAAGTGAAGGCGCGAGGTGAAGCCATGATCGCGACAACGAAGGAAGACATCGCTCGGATCGCGGTGGAAGCGGCTGCCGTTCAGGCTGAGGCAGCACGCCAGCTTGCCTCCGCGAGAGCCGCGACGGAAGCCGCCAAGGCGGCACAGGACAAGGCTGTTGCTGAGCAGCGTAAAGCCCGGTCGATGATGTCCCGTGTCCGGGAGGAGGCCGCACGTGTCAGGGAGGCGACGATACGGCTCCAACGTCTGCCGGGCGCGTTGCGCAGCCTGTGGGATGGCTTTAGGCAGTCGAGGGTTCAGGATCGCATCCGGCAGTCTGTCGAGTCCGAAGTGGACGCTCTCCGACGAACCGCTGCCGATGCCGCCGACCGTGCCAGCACCGCTGACGCTGGGCGACGCGAGGCGGAGGCACGGGCGAAAAACCTCCGGGCATCGCTGACAGAGACCGGGCGGGAGCTCACCGCTGCCCGGCAGGAGCTTGCGGCTCTTCGTCCTGAATCGGCTCCTTCAGCCCCTGCGTCAACATTTGGACGCGTTTAAACGGCCCGTACAGCGCTCCTGGCGGCTCGGGTGATGTCTGTACCCAGCCGCTTCCGGTGTCATGGCCTCCCGGGCGGTTTGCGCCGGTCCCCGCCGCCCTGCATCCTCTTCAGGAGCAAGGGCGACCGGAGGGCGCGCATGATGGCAGAGACGATGAAGCCGGAAGCAAAAAAGAGACGTCGAAACTGCGCCGACAGAATTCGTCATGAACTGATGGAGCGGCAGCGGCAACGCCGGGGCGGCGATCCTGCGAGCAAGGTAATGCTCCAGCTTCTCGCCATCCTGTCCGCCGGGCTGGCATTGCTGCCGCCGATGCCTTCGTTCTCTCTCTTCCCGCCTCCGCGTCGGCCACGCCAATCACCCGGCGTTTCCTCGCCTCCGGGTGGGCAGGTTCGTCGCCTGTCCGATGGCGATGGATTCCGTGCTCAAGCTCCCTCCCGGGAGTCGGAACCACGGCCTGCCCGGGTCAACCTTGCTCATCTGGATGATGAGGATCGCGGCCCGACCGCGTATGCGAGGGAGAGGGGTATCGATCCGCCGTACTACCGGACGAGCAGCCGCGCAGCACCAACATGGTCGCGGCTCGTCAAGGACCTTAAACGACCTCGGTCGAAGGAACGGGCCAGCGAACTGCTTGAGTATCGGGTGCCGCCAGAGGCCGTCGAGTGGCTGCGCAACCGTGTCTTCTTCGAGGACTGGCTGTCTCTCCGGCAACTCGGTCGGGACGGTGCCAGTGACGCCGAAATCGCCGTCGCCGCGCTTGCCGAGGCGCTGAAGTGGAAGGCTGCGCAGCCGAAGAAACCGGAGCCAGAACCGACACCCGATCCGGGAACGGATGGTTCGGGGGAGCCAGATTCAGGGGCAGGATTTAAACCATGACCGACAACGAAAACATCAACCTCGGCGGGGCCAGCCTCGCGGTCTTCCTCAATGGGATCGGACTCCCCCCGGTCGTCCGAGACCGCGTTGTCGAGATTGATCGAATCCTTGCAGACGAGCTTGCTGGCCACGAACCGGATGCGGAAAGTTGCGCGTCCCTCATCCTCGAAGCAGGGGACCTGATCGCCGATCTTGATCCCCCAGGATTCGATTTTGATGGCGTCGGGTGGGGGCATGAATGATCCGCGCAGCCATGCTCATGTTCGGGCTGGCCGTGACTGTCCATGCTGCCGACGTCGCCTGGTCGTCGTCGTCTTCCGGCTTGCTGCCGTCGACTGTTGCGGCATCCATGCCGCCGCAGGCGGCGGAATCGACCGGGGCGACGGTGACGGCGGGCGTGACCATCGTCGTGACCTAAGACGCGAAAACGGGGCCGATCGGCCCCCCTGTCCACTTTGTAATCGATTTTAAAGGCCGTAGGAGGCCTTCCCGGCAATCGGGTGGGGAAGATACCCCGACTTAACGTCGGAGGATCGCGAGGGCGACGGCGGCTGCATGGTCGCCATATGTGCGGTCCAATGCTGACCACGTTCCGCTTTCAGAGAAGCGGTCGGCAAAACGCGAGAAGTCGGCCGCGAAGAGCATCGCCGCAAGCACCGGGCGTTCTCCTGTAGACAGGTAGCCCCAGAGGTTCTCGGCGGCTTTGACCATCCGGCCGTTGTCGTCGTTCGCTCGGATGAAGCGGGTCGTGTAGTCGTCCCAGTTATGAGACTGGGCAAGTCCGGTTTCGAATCCGAGCCGTTCGGCCATGCCTTGCACCGGGGCGAGATTTTTCCACGTGCTGAAGTCCATTGTCTTTCCTTTCACTCAACGATCTTGATGGCGGCGCGGCGGGCCTGTATTTCTGCCGTTGCGCATGCCGTTTCAAAATCGTCCTCGATGCTGCTGAAAATGACAACCTGATCGCCGTCGCGAAACCCGATAACTTCGCAGGAAGCCGGAGCGTCATCGGCGGGGTCGCCGACGACCACCATGTCGTATTCGTCTTGGTGACTGTCTCCGGCGACGAAATAGTTCGTCCATGCATGCTCTGCGACGTCGGTGTCCCGTTCCCAACCCTCAAATTTTACGGTCTGCATGTTGGTGTCCTTCGTCTAACTGTGGTGGTGTGGTGGGCGGCGTTCAGCCGCCCACGTTCCGCATCTCATGACTTGCGGAGAAACGACCGGACCCGAAAATCCACGACGTCTCTTGCGTCACGCATGAAGAGTGCGACGTCGTCCAGCCCCAAGATCAGGAACCGCGACTTCTTCTGAAGCGGCACGTCGTATTCCATCGACGCGACTAGCTGATCCATCTCGTCGACGTACTTGTCGTATGCCTCGCTGAACTGCTCGAATGTGGTGATGATCTTCTTCGCGGTGGCCCGCTGCTCCTCGGCCGTCATCGCGACGGGGGTTTCGTTCTCGTTCATCAGTTTCTCCTACTGGTTGATGACGCGAGCATTCCAATCACACGATATGCCAAGTTGTCAATTGGTCGAGTTCGGACCATCCGATTGATTATAATACGGAAATTTTCTGAATCCTTGGCGAAGGAGCACCGTCAAGGATTCGATTCTGCCTGCGCAAGGATTCAATCCTTGCTGAGCTAATACATCCAAGGATTGAATCCTTGCTTGTCGAGAAATGGGCGCTTTCCGCGCACGGTGGGCTGCTGCCAGGAAATCGAAGGCTTGGTTAATAATCCGTTTTCAGAAATGGCTCAGGCTACTGGTCTGAAAGCTTCGAGTGCACGAATGCCCCTTCTCTGCACGTCTCGGGCAAGTTCCTGCCCGGCGCCTGGGATACGGCTCCGGCGGACAAGGCGCTGCGCGCCCGTCTTGCGTTCCCGGATCACGATTTCGGCGCGGTAAAACAGAGTGCCCCGCGCGTCGGTGTGGGTCGTTTCGATGACCAGCACGTCAATCGCGAGTCCTCTGATCGTTGTCGTCGTCGTCTTCATCCGAAAACCCTCTAAATAATTGAAAACATGGATATTTATAGGAGATTTCAGGAGTCGAGCCCAGGACATGCGGAAATCATTTCCGGGTTCCCGGAAACAAGGCGTCGAAGTCGTTAACGATGAGTCAGGAGGGCACAGCGGCTAGGCAGGGGTTGACGGCCAGCGCGGCGGCATAGGCTCTTGTCCCGCCTTGGCCAGAATGGGCATGGCGGTGACCGTAGGGCATAAGAGCCGCCGCGCTGGCCGTCACCGAAGCGCGGGGCCCCTTGTCTATGCGTTGGAGCGCTGGTCGCCGTAGGCGATCAGACCGAGACCCGTGGCTCGGTCTGAAAGTGTTCAGCATCGACATGGGGAAGCTGAGGGGAACCCCTGCCGGATCATAGAAATGAGCACATCGGAGCCGTCAGCATAGCGACCCGGAACGGGAGAGGGCGGGCATTCGCGCATGCCGAGACCGGAAAACGCGCAGCCGCAGGAGCGTCAACATAGTGTCGCCAATGGCGGACGCGGGATCGACTGTGCCCGGCGAGGTATTCCATATTGTTGACACTGTTTCGAGAGCTCCGTACACGTCTCCGAACCCGCGAATGTACCCGGAACTGTTTGGAAACGTGGGGTGCCTTGGAATTCAGGGCTTCAGGATGTACACGGCCCTTCCTCCCTCCGGGCCCACCATTCCCTCATTGAACGTCGTTTTTCCTTCATTTTCCCGGGTCTGTCTCGCCGGAATTCTGCTTAGGCGAAAGCGAAACCTCCCGGGCCACATATGTCTTGCAGCGC
>Ga0228711_1010531_pt1 | contig 12114 bp, 5 predicted proteins | sample MedpolnodulmetaG_2_FD_177996 | JGI IMG/M metagenome (GOLD analysis project Ga0228711, IMG submission 177996) | Root nodule microbial communities from Medicago polymorpha collected in Santa Monica, California, United States - brown nodules | ecosystem: Host-associated > Plants > Roots > Nodule...
TTTCTACTTCAATTTCATGTTTGGTTCCTATAACCTTAAGCTATCAATATATTATTTGACTCAATAAATTAAAGAACTACAAGTTAGATTCTATTGGTTTTTTTTTTCTTTTTTCTCCCTTTTTTCCTATCATTTATATCTCCCACCAATCTGGAACAAAATATCCTACCAAGTCAACCTTTTCGTCTTTGTTTTTAGTAGAAAATAGATTCTTAAAATTGCGTTAAAAAGGTTTTTTTTTTTTTAGAAAACAATCAATGTTGACTTATTAGCTCATATATAAACAAATGGCTTCTTTTTTTACTGTTTATATATTCCATGATTTTAGCGTTTCTGTTGATGATATTGTTCCTATTTATTTATTTAATGGAAGCTATAATATTATATACATTTTATTTGCTAAAAGTTTTCCTTATCTTGATCAGGTAAGGTAAAAAGGAACTTGTGGTAATTTTAATGTTGTTTATAATAAAAAAATCTGTGTTTTCAGGAGGTGTTTTTGTGTGCTCTAAGGTACATATATAGTAGAAGATTAAATTGGGAACCAGATGGTGAGTTTTGTTTAATTGTTGGTTATATAATATAATAACCTTGATTCATTTGGTAATTTCCATTATAACTTTGATTCTATGCTCATTTGATCTTGAAAGATGGTGTACTTTTCATTCATATATGCATGAGAATACTTGGAAGTAACTTTTGTTTTTTTGTTTGAATTTTTTTCCAGTTTGATACCTATGTTAGATGAAAATGTTGCTTTATTATTATTATTATTATCATTAATAGGCGAACAAGCAAGTTAATTGCTGCCTCCATCTCAACTAAGGAATTAGAGCTAACGTGATGCAACACCTTGTTAAAGTTAACATCAGCTGAGCACATTTTCCTCCATCTCAACTAAGGAAAATGTTACTTGAATATCATCACGTGTTGAATGAGCGGATTCAAAATCATTTTCATCTTCAAACGAACAAGCGTCTTCACCCAAAGAGAATCCCTACTCTTCAACAATTTTTACCTCCAACAAAACTCATCAACCATTATCTTATCAACCACATTGGTCACCTCCAAAGATGAAGTAGCCAATAAGATACACTCATAATAATCGAACCTTTCTTTATCTGGCATTTGAATATCCGTCCTAAGGAAACGACCACACTCAAAAACACATAATTTAAACAACTTCTCATTCGAAGCATGCAAAGGTATCCGATAGAGGCGAACCCAAACTCCTCTTTCGAAAGCAACAACTTTCTTGTTCCAAACCGAAGGAGAAGTAAAAATAATGATGGAAGAACTTTCTATGATGGAAGACAAAGGTACAACAAAAAGTTTTCCTCTTTGTGCAACTCTCAATAGTACATCAAAACACTTGATTCTTCATAAAGTTCACAATAGAGAAACTCCTTTCAAAAGTTGCAGTTGCTATATGTAATACTAATGCTAACTTCAAAAGAAAATACATCATTGGATAAGTAATAAGTTTTCTAGTTTCCACCAATTTCCTTGAAAGATCACCGGTCATTTCTAAATTAGAAAGTTTTTTACAAGAACTAACATCTATAATACAATTTTTAAGTTGGTTGCCGAGTCCCATAAGCTCGAGAGAAGATTATATTTTTCTTTTTTATAAAGAAGATAAACTAGCACGTCGAAATTGAAATCGGAGAGAATTGAAAGAAAAAATATGTATGGATAAAATCAAGCTAAACTAATAAACTTTTCCTTATCAAATGCAAAAAAATAAAATCTTTTGGATGTAAACCTTCAATACAAATAAGAAACTCATTGACCTTAATAGATTTATTATTAAGTTTTTGACGTTATCTGTCAATCACTTGATAAAATGCCTCAACTTCAAAATGAAAAAGTGAAGTAGAAAAAGTTAATTTTTTTAACCTTTATTTCTTTCTTTTTTTTCACTAACCACCGGATACTTCGATTTCCATTTTATCTAGTTTTAATTTTAAACAAAAGTCAATGACTCTTTGTTTAGACACACAGTGATACAACATAGTACAAACTAATTAGGCCTTTTTTCAATTTTTTTTAATACTTAACTTTATTCGAATTTATTCAATACGCAATTTTTATTTTAATTCACGCTGAATTTATTCACGCCGAGTTAAGTGGCGTATATTCAAATTTATTTAAGTGGTGCATACTTAACTTTATATTATTTTATTTACTTTATTCTAAATTATTTAAGTGGCGCATACTTTCCAAAGTAAATGACCAAAATGTTCCTGCGTGAGTTAAGTCACGCTGCGTGACCAAATTTTTCACGTGACTTAAGTCAGGCTTGCTGAAAACAGACATCCCACTGGTTACATAGATTTCTGTTTTCTGCCTTCAAAGATCAACCAATATTTTTATAGTTTATCGTTAATAAGTTGTTAAATCTAACACTGTCTCCTCACTTGAAGTATGGATGGTACATAGAGGCTCAGCCTACCTACCTTGTGTTAAAACAAACTTTTATTTAGTTGAATGGGAAAACGATAAGGATCAAACAATAATGATAACATGAGGTGTAAATCTACCAACACAAAAGAAAATTGTTTAATGAAGAGGATGAAAAAGAAGAAAATAGGCACACATCCAAAGCAATCAAAGAATCTGAAACTGTTTTTATTGATTGTTTTTATCTCAGGAGGACAAACTTGCTTCTCTCTGTCGCCCTCTTTTTCATCTAATTTCAATGATACTTGAGAATGGATTTTCAACTTTTGGGTGAATTAAATTTTTCTGAAATTTACACTTGCGTGAGTTAACTCACACAGAGATATTTTAATCATTTACTTTAAGAATGAGACTGTTTGAGTAAAAAGCAGAATTCATATTCTTTAGCAAAAGTAGTGTTACGTGAGTTGTGTGAAAACTCCATTTCCAACAACCAAAATAGCCTTTAAGGGGAGATGTATGTGAGACCCCCAAATCAATCATATCCAATCATAGAAAGAACAACATTAAATAATCAACGTTGTACTTTGCTCTGGCTTTACCAAAATAAAAAAAATTCAAAACTAACAACTTTTACTCATATATAACTCTAGATATAGAAAGAAAAAAAAAACATATATAACTCTAGATATAGAAAGAAAAAAAAAAAAAAAAAAGACAGACAAAATATATCCTATGAAATATATATAACTTTTCTCTTTGGGGTGGTGTTTTGTTCTAAATTTTTTTTTTGAAGGAGTCACATGTTCTAATTAAATTTGGTGTACAACTTTAGCGCTAACGGGAAAAGCAACTTTAGTGCTAAAGGTGTAAAATTAAATTTGGTAAATAGAAATGCTCCTACACCTATCCAATAAGAATAATATATCTTATAATTTTCTTCATATGCTACCGTTATTCAAATTCTCATTTTGAGTCAAAAAAAAATCTGATTTAATTACATACATACCTACTATTGAACAGGATGATTTGTTAAAAGTTTTTTTTTTACAATAATAAATAAAATATAACCATTCAAATTTTGATTAATGGATGAATTTATTTTAAAACATATGGGTATTAGTGTAAATATTTCCAAAAAACTATTATAAAAATTAAATATTTTTTCCGGGCACCGGAGGACTTGGAGTTTTAGTTAATATAGTTTCATTTTGCCTTCTTAAAAAAATAAAATAAAGTGTCTACACTAGTGTACATAATTTTATTCCATAATCCACTTTCTTTTTTTTGCAATAGATTAGCTAATCCAGATTACAAGTATTTTTTTGCAAATATTTAATTTTAAAAAAAAAAACACTTGACCTATCAAACCATAGAACTTAATTGATTTCCAAGTGAGTAACCTTTCTATATTCATAATACTTTGTCCTTCCGCAATGATATTATACACCTTAAATGCTACTAAAGTTCAAAATAGAACAATACAATTCTTTATTTTCCTTATGATTTGTAGTGTGCCATTGAATTTTCCTTTTTTTTTTTTTGAAAGAAAATTTTCCTTATTCTTTCTAAGAAATTAAACCCTTTATAAAATCAATAACTTTGACAGTAACCCTTTATATTTTTTGTCACCCTGAATATATTAAAAAAAAACTGTGTATTAATAAAGGAATTTTCTTTATTTTGTGTTTTATTTTTTCACAATATTAAATATATGGTCACTAATAAAAAAAATTGTGACTTTATATCTGTCAAATAAGTCTAAATACAATATTTTTTTTAAAAACAATCTATAATTTGATTATAAAATTTGATGTTTTCCTAATAGGTATGCCATTTCATCGATGTGGTTAAGTAAAATTTCACGTGGGATTCATGAAGAAAGACCCTACCATATTAGTCGGCTACCAATTTCATTATCTTTCTTCTATGGTTTGAGCTGTCTTTACTTTTTCCTATGCCACAAGTGACCCTATTTGACAATTTGGCATGGCAACCATTCCATAAACTATTATAAAATTAATTTATAATGTGAAAGGGTGTTATTAGAAAAATTCTATGGTGAAGTCATGAAAATGACTTTTTTAGTGAAGTTAACACTATAACATAAAAAATGTAATGAGTAACACTTCACTGTTTGTACAATGACATCAAAAGTTCAATCCTCATAATATCATCAATTCATCAGATTAATAAGACTACACTTAATCTAATTTTATCCTACTTTGTCAGCGTAACACCCCACAAAGTGTAACACTTAAGACTATCACATAATATCATCAACTCTCTTTGCATGTTAAAGATTCAAATGATAAAATAGTACATGTAAGTCCAAGATGTTGCAAGCATTACTAAATGAATTACTATTGATCATCAATCAGTAATCAACAGTTTTAAAATGAATCAAACATTAAGATCAAAACTAACTTTTTCAAAAAAGTCAGTTTTCTGACTGCACCGTAGAAGCTCCCTATTAGAAAAATATAAAATACAATTGTGATGTATATTGTGGGGTTTTGTGAGACATATTTTAGGGTTTTGAAGAGTAGTATGGAACCCAGAAAATTGCAGCATTGTTGAATTTAAAAACATAAACCTCTGAAATTACTCGCCATTAATTAACGAATTACACAGTAAAAAGTCATAAATGTTTTTCCTATCCTAGTAACTCAACCTTTTCTTCTTTGTTTTTAGTAGAAAATAGATTTTAAAAATTGCGTCAAAAGGTATTTTTTAAAAACCGAAAAGGTACTTTTGTTTTTTAACCAATGTTGTCTTATCAGCTCATATAAAATAACAAACAAATGCTTTCTTTTTTTACTGTTTATTTATTCCTATTTATTTAATGGAGCTTATAATCTTAGCAGATGCATAGAATCGCAGAGATTATTTTTTGACTTTATTACTGTATAAAAGTGCCGTGAACACTTTCTTGCTGGTCAGTTATAACAACATCTTAGCAGTTGCATAAAATTGCAGAATTTTACTTTATTTTTACTCATCATATCATATTAGATAATGGTCCCAAATAATTCAAACAAGTTGAATTATTTAAAAAGAGGTCTATAAATCTTTCAAATTCTTTAGCAAAAGTTGTGCGACCGTGACCTTATTGATTTCTGTCAATTTTTAGTAAAACATTTATTTATGTTCTTTTACACACACGTTCATGTTAGGCAGGCACACTTCTTTTTGTTTCTAATGAAACAACAACAATTCTAAAAGCAATTAATTGAGAAGGAACAATTAATTGCCTCACTTCTTTTAGTAGTGTTATGTCCTTTTACACTTCTTTTTGTTTTATTCTTTTTCTAATAAAACATATAACAATTCCAAAAAGAGCCTCACTTCTTTTAGGTCAATTCATAATAACTATAAAAAAAACACAACACAATCATTCCCAGAAAAAAAGCAAACACAAAACAAAGTTGCAATTTAATTAAGATAATTGTGTGAAAACTCCATTTCCAACGACCAAAAAAGCCTTAAAAGGGGAAATGTATTTGGGACCCCAAATGAATCATATCCAATCACAGAAAGAACAACATTAAATAACAACGTTGTACTTTGCTCTGGCTTTACCAAAAAAAAAAAAAATTCAAAAATAACAACCTTTATTCTTTCGTCACCTGCACAATCTGAACTAAATGTCTTGTGTTTCTTTTTCTACACATATATACATATGCTTCTTCTTCAAGATCATCACATCATCGACCCATCTGAACCTGAAATGTCCTGTATTTTCTCTTCTGGACCGTAACAGTTAACACGCCATCTTGATACACAGCAGAAACAGCATCAGTGTTGGCATTCTCAGGAAGTTGGAATTTTCTGAGAAACTTCCCAACCCTCTCCATTCGCAAGTACTTAGCACCAGCTTCAATTTCCTCCCTCTTCCTCTCACCGCGTATCAAATACTCAGATCCAGCTTCCTTCTCTTCTTCCCTCATAAATTTCCTCAAAAGTTTCCCAAGCCACTCCATTATCAAATACACATATCCAGCTTCCTTCTCTTCTTCCCTCTTCCTCTCACCGCTTATCAACAGCATGTTCCCATGTTCCATCTCTACTTTGATACCATCTAATTTCAACCCTGGCATGTCAATCACAAACACATATGAATCTGGATATTCCTTCACGTCTGCTTGAGTAGCTATCATTGCCTGTGCATCTCTCACCTGCGGCTCTGTCGATGGTTTGTGCCATGCTTGTTCACACGTGCTACCTAGTGACATGCTTTGTCGAACATGAAGAAGCATGTTGGGATTCAAATCTTTAAACCTCGTATCCATTGCACAGAAACACTGTTGTAAAAATGATTGGATTGGATTTTATTTGAGTACTATTTAAAGTCAAATGAATACTTAAAGTCAAGTTAAAATCTCTAGGAATAAGCCTCTCTAGAATATTCTTTTTGGTTTTGGGCTTAAAAGCCTCTAGAAGTCGAAATGTACGAAGTAGCAAAGTATGGGCACAAAACCCTCTTGATGTAAAGTTGGAAGAAAAATTTGAAGATTCATCTAATGGAATATTTTATTATTTAGTTATATTCTAATATGATTATGTCGCCAAATATCGTAATAATAATTATATTAACTATTTATCGTAATAATAATTATATTAACTATTTATCAATTGTGAGTTTTTATTGACTAGTGATTAAATTAAGTAATAAGGTTATTAGATTTCTAATTAGTTAATTAATTAATATTTAATTAGTTGATATGGACTCAATGAGTGTGGATGTCTGGATGACCCATTAACGAAATAATGGGAAACCTAATGGTCATCCAATATAAAAGAGGCTATGGTCCCCAATATACCGTACACGGCAAACATTCTCTTCTCCCAAGAGAAACTAGAGGCATAAAGGTACCGGTTGGGAAGAACCAAATCAGCCGCCGCTAACCCCTTCTGTTTGTTTCAGATCACCTTGTTGTTGTTGAGAGGACTGTTTCAAAAGCTTTATTCAGGTATTTCTAATACCCTAAACAGTCTTCGAAACACATCGGATCTCTCACATGTTCGAAACACACAGGACACCAAGTCAAAAGAAAAGTTAAATAATTATTAAAATATAATTACATTTTAAAATAAATAATTAATCAATTAAAAATTCCTACACATTCTTCTTCACATGTGCATCTTGAGATGATTTTAAGGATACGAATCTTTGTTGGTCTCGTGGGATTTACAAACTAAATTGACTTAACCTTATAAAAAAAGAAAAAAAGAAAAAACGAAATGAACAAAAATTCCAAAAGACATGAATCTATGCTCAATTGAAAAACAGCATAAATTACGTATATGACTAATTAAAAGGGCTAACTTTTCAATCGATAATTATCTCATAATAACCAGTCAAACCAAAACGAAATTGCCGTAATATATGGTTTCCTACCTTTTGCCGATATAATTGTTTTTGATTCCTTTTAGCAACTTCAGTTTTATTGATTCCCTGGAGAGTATATGATTGGATTATTTTAATAAATTTAAATTTGAACAATATGAGATATTGATTAAATTACGTTTGTTTCAAAAGATTTTAATATGGTTTGTTTTCAAGAATTATTGTATACAGTAGAAACTCTTTAAATTAATACTCGGTAAATTAATAAACTTTCTAAAATAATAATTTTTTTTGGTCCTGACTTGGGGCAATGTCAAAAATTGAAAAACACGATAAAATAATATGATAATAATTTTTCGGGAGATCCCTTTATAATTTTCGGTCCCAAGAAAATCATAAATTAATAATTCATAGAAACTGAAAAAATATATTACACTCTATTGAAATATGATTCAATAGTTGTCTGTTTTCCTTTCAAGTTCAAGTCTGTTTGGAGCTCATCTCTAACTTTTCTTATTGCATCCAATAGCTCAGGTGTTGTATTTTTGTATTGTATTTTTCGAATGCATATGTACACAGTAGTTACTAATTTATGTTGAGTCTCAAGGTTCGCTGCAACGTAATTCTAAAAGGCATAGACTAATTTGCCTTTTTGTTTGGTATGTAATGTATAATTACTTAAAAACTCTTTAAATTAATAATTATAAATTTATCGATAAATTAACAACTCTCTAAATTAATAAATTTCTCCGATCCTGACATTATTAATTTATAGAGTTTTTACTCGACTTGATGGAATATTGATATGTGATGTCAATTTGGAATTGATGACTATTAATATAAGGATTCATGCCTATTTAGTTTTGGGTCCTACTGAAATCAAACAAACAATTTTAAATAATTTTCGGTTTGAATGTGATTGATGATAATCGTTTTTTGATTCAGAGTCAACGGTTTTACGCCGCTATATTCCAAATTGATTTTGTTTTATTTGAATGTGATTCACTCAAAAAAGAAAAAAAAACAAATAATATTATATACATTTTATTTGCTAAAAGTTTTCCTTATCTTGATCAGGTGAGGTAAAAAAGAACTTGTGGAAATTTAAGTTTATAAAAAGTTAGGTGCCCCGAGACACTTTATCGGTAGTTAAACTGTCAATGGAACCAGCGGCAGTTAACTACCGATTAAAATTGAGGTTAAATTTGTCGTTTTGTGGTGTTTCTTAGTCAATATTTGATTGAGCGGTGGAGAGGGACAAACTCACGTTAACAAGCTCAAGTGTGATTTGGTAATGTTATAATGTTGTTTGGGTTTCAAAAATAAAATTGATTCTTATGCTTCAGATTCACGTTCACCAGAAGCATGAAATAGTAGCTTTTCCAATTGGTGAAATTGATTTTACAAACTCAATGTTACCAGAAAATATAAGTTCCCCAATTACCCCTTATATTTATTTTTTTTGGGTCAAACAGCTTAGTGGCTAGAGCTCACACAATTAAATTGTGGAGTGTTTGACGTTCGAATCTCAGCCCCTGCATATAATATGCAATATCCCTACCAATTGAATTAAGCGGATTATTATGAGTTCCCCAATTACCCCTTATATTATATTTATATGATTATTATGATTTTGCTTTAAACATTGTCCGTCAAAAAGAAAACGTAAATTACAGTTGTTGGCAAATTGATTGAACATTGTGCAATGCCCTAAGTCCAAAGCCCCACCTTTAGACTACCATTGCAGATTACTCTCATGGAAAGTTAAACTATATAGATAGACCCAATACGTATGCATTATCTGCCATCCTCAAACAACTGTTTTCTCCTTGTCGTGCCTTACTGCGTTGAGTACCATCCAGGAAAGGTTTATTTCCTTCATATTTATTTTTGAGTCTTCATCTGTTTGAATTTTTTTTCAATACAAGCTTTTTTCCACACGTTAGTTTTCAATCAGAAGAGCTTAATGTTATTTCTGCCCAAAAAAAATCAATCTAAACTTTTTAACATGTTAGCTTTCCTTTTTTTTTTTGCCTTTGGTTGACCTTGCTGCTATTTAAAATCCGTTTTATCTGAATTTTTTTTTGGCGTTGTTTATGTGTCAGAGTTATATGCTGCTAGGAACTAACCTCACAAGAGAGATTGACAGTCAGCTTTACCGATACATTACTTTGGTGGATCCATCATGCAAAGGACAAGGCATAAAGCTTGGAGCAAGGGTTAAAGGCTGGAATGGTGTGCTTTACGTATTTCTGGATAAATGAGTTCTAAGACTTCTTTGCAATTTTATCGTAATTTTATTCAAGGTTATTTTGACGGATATGTATAAGTCTACTTTAAGTTTTATGTGATGTCTTTTTTTGAATTTTTTTTTATTCATGTTGCAATTTGTACTTGACTGTAATGAAGCATTGAGACTAAGAAGATGTGGTTAAATGTTAACTATGACATATGGTTAAAACTCAATGCCATGTTTACAATTTATTAGTAGCTGTCCAGGAAGATCATAAGGTTTTGGATGGTATAACATTTGATGCATATTATTAAGTTTTTTCCCTTGATTAAGATTGTTATTTATACCCCTATCCAATCTAGACTTGATTTTTTTTATATACATGCAACACACCACTGAATGTGGAATGGTTTGGTTTATATCTTTCATATTATAACAACCAGATAAAAAAAAAGAAAAGAAGGAACAACATCGGATATATTGCTTAAGTTTTTTATTTTTATTTTTTTACTCAATACAAACAAACAAAAATGGAATAGATAGTCATAGGAAAAATGCCATTGTTGTTCTATGAAAAGTAAAATCACGTTTGATAAACAATAAATAATGGGGCGGTTCCTTTTGATGCAATTTTTTTTTGAAGAATTTGAATGTGCTTTGATATTTTCAATCTTGAAAGTTGTAAATAGCGTTGCTCAAAAAAACAGAGTCAATTAAGCCTACAATCTACCATAGTTTAGTTGCATAGAATAGTAAGAGATGTCCTCAGCTAGCCTACACAAATTGTGTCACCCAATAAGCATGTGTGCACTACTTTTGCATATACACACGTGCAATATTAATTGTTTTGTCTTCATAACTAATGTAAGATGAAGCCACACGTTTATATATATGCACCTAAATGTCTAACCAAATTACACAAACAAATTGCAAAGATATGAATAGAAATCTCTATTTGAAATGGAAAAGAACAAAAACGGTGATGCGATTGATGATGTTCACCCACCTAAATTCCTCAACACAATTGTTGCTTCTGGTATCCTAAATCATAATCTCATATTGAAGGTTGGAGTACTGGTGATGTTGTTAAGGAATATAGAACAAAGAGCATGCTTATGCAATGGTACAAGACTAATAATAACTAGAATGGGTAAATTTGTGCGTAAAGGTAAGGTCATATCTGAAAGTAATATTGGTGAGAAAGTATTTATACCAAGATTATCTCTTACACCTTCTGACATCAGGATTCCTTTCAAGTTTCAATGGAGACAGTTTCCGATAGTTGTTTCATTCGCAATGACTATTAACAAAAGTCAAGGACAATCTTTAAAGAATGTTGGTATATATTTGCCAAGTCCTGTTTTTTCGCACGGTCATCTTTATGTTGCAATTTAGAGAGTTACTTCCAGAAATGGGTTGAAGATACTTATTACGTATTGTCTCAAGTAGCTACTAATTAGGTACTTAATGTCACCGTCATTTGCTAAACTTATCCAATTTCTACGTATTATGATCAATGATTTAGTTGTTTTAAAACGTAACACTATGACCTATTCATATACATGTATTATATAATGTTTTACTTATGTGCGTATGTTTCGGCTGGTATGACCTGTGCGGAGCACGGGTCGATGGTCTAGTTATTCCAAATCCTTAACCCTAACGGGAGCCCTAACCCACTTTATGTTTGCATAAGTCTGATTTTGGCGCCCAAGTACATCCCTAATCACCCAACTAACTGCATTAATTACTATAATAATTACCTCAGCCGTAATTTTCACATTGGAACAATACCGCTGTTTTATTTGCATCGTTTCACTCAACTATCTCCAAACCCTATGTTAATTAAATACAATCCAACTAATCTTGCATTGAAGCAATCCAGATTCACGCTAAACCATGCCATTCTCACGCTAAAATTGCGTCAAAAAGGTATTATTTTTAGAAAACAATCAATGTTGTCTTATTAGCTCATATATAAACAAATGGCTTCTTTTTTTTACTGTTTACATATTCCATGATTTTAGCGTTTCTGTTGATGATATTGTTCCTATTTATTTATTTAATGGAAGCTATAATATTATATACATTTTATTTGCTAAAAGTTTTCCTTATCTTGATCAGGTAA
>Ga0228711_1010532_pt1 | contig 12113 bp, 8 predicted proteins | sample MedpolnodulmetaG_2_FD_177996 | JGI IMG/M metagenome (GOLD analysis project Ga0228711, IMG submission 177996) | Root nodule microbial communities from Medicago polymorpha collected in Santa Monica, California, United States - brown nodules | ecosystem: Host-associated > Plants > Roots > Nodule...
GGGGTGGGGGTTCTTCTAGTTTAGAGATTGGCGGTGAGTTTTCTAGTTGAGACTCATCTTTTGAGGGTTATTTGGAAGCAACTTTTGCATATTTGAGAAGATCAAAAATAGTTTATTCTGATTCTTCATCTGAATCAAAAAGGTAAATAATTGATGAAGAATGTTTATTTGAGGATCCAATTCCATAAACGATTCTTTGAGATCTTCTGGGTAATTTGGGTGTTGAAGTAATTTTTTTATTTGGGTTTAGAAGGTTTAGAGAGAGGGATAATTTCATCAGGTAAAATGGTGTGAAGTGGTTCGGTGGAAGGTGTTTCAGAGGTAGAAATGTTTTGCTGTGGTGGGTTAGGATGGGACATAGGAGCATTTTCGTCTTCACTGATTCTGGAGGTGGTTTTTGTTCTCGCCATTTTTGTTTAGAAAAATAGAGATATTCGTAAAGGAAGATAAATAATCATTTTAAGCATAGTCTTAAAATTCGGCTCAAACCGTCCAGTTGGACCGGGAACCGGTGGGTATACCATTTCGAGCAGAGTATTGGATCGACCATGCAATTGGCTCGACGAGAACTGGTCAAAATCGGTAAAAAGCGGTGACTTGGCCGAGTAGTTGGTTGGACCGTTTTTTTTTTGTCTTTTTTTTTTTACAAAAATTACTTTAATAAACGACATCATTTTTTGGAGTTTGGCAATTAAAAAATAAACTAGAATTATAATTAGAAAGTAGAAATGTCAGGTAGAAAAACTCAAAAGTCTCAAACTCCCTCCATCATTCCCCTGTTTCATGTACAAAGAGATAATAAGTTGAAAAGTTCAAACCCTATGCATCATCCTCTACCTCCACGCCGCTGCCGTCGTCGCCCTCTACTCTCGACGTTGTCATTCATCCACGACGTCGTTCATCCAAACAACAGTTACATGAAAAACCCTTTTTTTTTCTCTTCAGATTGTTCTTCTTTCCTTCTTCTTAGTTATTAGTTATTACTAACTGATTTATTGTTGAGTTCTTGTTTTGATTTATTTATTTTCATCATTTTATTTGATTGTTTCACACTTTCATGTTGTGATGTTGTTTTTGATGTTGTTATTATGTTGTTGATTCATACTTTCTTATTATTATGTTGTATTTTTTAATTGATTGGCTTTCACGGAGTAACTTAGAATTATCCTTAATGACATTGAGAATTCTGCTGATTCTCGTAACTTATATTTATTTCTTGCCTAATTATTTCGTCCAACTCTTGATTGAAACTGGAATTGAGAATTATGTTGATTGCCGTAACTTAGATTCATACTTTCATTTTGGATTTTTCTCATGCATAATCATTGAGTTATGTATTGACTTGGATATTATATGTAGTAGCTTGTAACCCTCTAATTATGTATTGACTTCATTGTACCATATATAATGGTATAAGAGATGTCTCTGTTTTTTCTCTGTGTTTATGTATATGTCTTTGTGATTAGTTATGGCCTCTTTTGATGCACCAACACAACCATCAACAAAAGCTTCGACTCAAAATTTAACCAAAATAATGTTAAGGAAAAAACTGATATTGCTTGGGGTCACTGTAAAATTGTCAAAATCAATGGAAAAGAAAATCCACAATGTATTTACTGCAACAAAATTATGACGGGAGGTGGAATTAATAGATTAAAGAAATTGATTTTGAAAAGAATAAAATTACGCATAAAATCCCACCTGAGGTTTTCTTTTCTGAATTAATAAATCCACAAACGCATAAAATTACGCATGCGCCCCTGATATTTAAAATGCCCAAGACGCATGGCATATGCCCAAGGCGCATCGAGTGCAATTTGGGATATGCCCAAGGCGCATGCAAGATGCCCAAGGTGCATGGTTTGCATTTGCCATGCCTAAGGCGCATCCCATGTGCCCACGACGCATGGTGTAGCTTCCCGGACCCAGTTTCTCCGATTCTCATCATTTTTAGGTCTTCGTCTTCAAATAACTTGCCTCAGAACTTGGGAACAGAATTCCTCCCACTGTAAATAGCATGAGGCCTCTTGAATCTTCATTCTCGGTCTTCCCAAAGTCTTCACAAATCTTCTGATGTTATTGATTTGCCGATTTGCATGATTTCTTCGTGAATTACTTCAAAAACCCCTTAAAATTGCTATGTTTTGGGAAAACTAGAATTACATACTCAAATATAGAAAACATTGCAAAAGTCCCGAAATCATAGGCAATCGTTCTAATACTCCTCCTTTTTGCTGCTAAAACCTACTGAAAATGACCGAAAAACATGCTAAGAATAACGTAAGATGACCTGTCATCACACTTGCAAAATGGTTCATTATTCCATCTATTCCATTCAATGCAGCAAATTCACCGTATTTTCAAACTGAAGACAATGCTCTTTGTTGCATGGGAGCCGGATATAAAGTTCCTACAATTCATGCTTTACGTGGTCCTTTGCTAAAGTTACTACTATTCATGGTTTAAGTGGATAGATAAATATCGTAAGATTTGGAAGACTATTGGTTGTACTCTTATGGCAGATGGGTGGACTGGTGGAGTTAATAGAACTCTGATCAACTTTTTAGTTAATTGCCCTAAAGGAACAGTTTTTATCAAATTTGTTGATGATTTTGGTGCTTCAAAAACTGGTGAGTTATTATATAAGCTTTTTAGGGAAGTAGTTTTATATATAGGCCCTGAAAATGTTGTTCAAATAGTGACAGATAATGCTGCAAACTATGTTGTTGCTAATAAGTTATTGGAAAAAGAGTTCCCTGGGGAGATTACCTGAAGTTAAAGAGGCAATTTCACATGTATCAAATGTTACCATGTGTGTGTGTGTGTGTGTGTGTGTGTGTATATATATATATATATATATATATATATATATATATATATATATATATAATCATTGCTATCCATTGTATTTGATGAGAAAATTTACTCATGGAAGAGAAATACTTCGTCCTGCTCCAACTCGCTTTGCCACTAATTTAATTGCTTTGTAGAGTATTTTGTCTTAGAAAAATGCACTTAGAGCTATGGTAACATCTCAAGAGTGGACAATTTATGCTTATGCAAAAGATGCCAATGTCAAACAATTTGTGGAACAAGTCTTGAACACTAACTTTTGGACTGCTTGTGCTGACATAATGAAACTCACGGAACCAATTGTAGGTGTGTTGTGTCTCGTGGACAGTGAAGATAAACATGTTATGGGTTTTCTTTATATAAATATGTATAAAGCTAGAGAGGAGATGGTGAAGAGGTTTCAAAGAAATAAAACAAAAGTGGAGCCTTACTTGAAGATCATAGATGATTGATGAGATTCAAAACTTCGAAAAAACATTCATGTTGCTGGTTATTGGTTAAATCCATCTTGTAGATTCAGTCCTGAATTGAAGAAACACAAGTCCACCACATCTGGTCTTATAGATGTCATTGAAAAGTATGCTCGTAATAATCTTGAGCTGCGAGCTAAGTTAAATACAGAGACAAGTATATTTACAAATTCTAAGGGTGATTTTGGAAGGACATCGGCTATAAAAGCTCAAAATTCACCATTTCCAGGTATCTTACCTTTCATTGTATCATATACACTTAGAATAATCCATTACTAATATCTTATCTTTCATTGTATCATATAAACTAATGGTAATCCTTTATTAATTGATGAAGTTTTTGCAATTTTATCGATGAATGGTGGGAACTTTACAGGTGTCAAGCACCACATTTGCAAAAATTGGCTATTCGGGTTCTAAGTCAAACTTGTAGCTCTTCTGGCTGCAAGCGGAATTGGAGTGTGTTTGAGCATATTCACTCAAAGAAAAGAAATAGGTTGGAGCTTCAAAGGCTTAACGATCTAGTCTTTGTTCGTTACAACTTAATGCCAGAAAATAGGTATTACTATTATGTTCATAATTTTTTATTTTCAATGTTATATATTTAGATAGAAATCATTATATTTTTATAATGATTTAAAGGAACAATAAAATCCGAAACTATGATCCTATCAATGATCAATTACTTGATGATCATCATGATAATTGGGTGTTGGAGGAATCACCGCCATTTTTAATAATTGAGGATTGGAATCATTGCGCAATGATCTTGCCAATATGACCATCCAACCTATTTCAAATGATATTGGTATGTATGTTTTTTCTTATAAGGTTAAAATTTCATTATTTCACTATATAGTTATATATCAATTGCTAATATTTATTTAAATTGATGTTTTCATAGATGGATTGAATTTGGATGAGGATGATGATTATGGCGATGATACACACCACAATAATGTAGAAAACATGGATCAAAGTAATGTTTTTGATGAAACTGCTGGGGAGGATGTTGAATTCCTTGATGGAGAATAAAAGCTTGAAATTCAAACAATCTTGACTCCTTGGAATTATACATAGGATCTATATGATCATTTATTGATTTAAAAGAGGACGAACGGATTGTGGATGCTCTTGTGCAACAAATACATGATGATTGGGTTCTAAAAATAAATGAAGACAAGGAGGTTCAGAGTGATATTGTAAATCAACATCCTATGATGGTTCCGTTGGACACAGTTCCAGTTTTGGAGAAGGATGATAAAAATTGTCCTAGTAGCAAGACTAAGGCCAATTGCATTGAAGGAAAATCCATGGTTAAGCCAAGTAATGCTTCTTCCAATTCACAACAAGTTCGAAGAAGAAATAAGGTGGTTCCATCATTGACTGGTTTAAAAAAGATTGCAAGGTTATCTGTAGCAGATAGAAATGAATTGATTCGTTCGCTGAAACGTTCAAAAAAGAAGAAGGCGAAGGTGAGCACATCTAAATCCTCATCAGGAAACAAGAAATGTGTTTCTTTGTCTGCTGGGTCCGAAAATTCGGATAATTCCAAAAGATTGGACAAATTGGGCTACTTTACATGGTGATGTGAAGGGGGTGGAGGCCGCACATAAATACCTTTCATTTATCAATCTAGACACCAAAATTGCTAATACCTTTCATTGTGTCATTTATTGATGATTATACTTGTGTTGGAATTATACTTTTTTAGGATCTATTTGGATTTTTACTACTAAGTCATTTTCTTATTTGAGTTTATGTTGGAATTATACTTTTTTGGGATCTATTTGGATTCTTACTACTAAGTTGTATTTAGAGTTATGACTAAGCTTTGAATTTGAGCAATTAGTCTATGAAATTATTATTGTTGGATAGATTCTTTTTATTTTACAGGTGTCATTATTTTTCGTTTTTAAAGCGACCGAGTCACCGGTTCAATCCGATTTAATCCGGTTAAATAGCTATATAAATTTAATCTCAAGACCGAGTTATCTAACCGAGTCATTCGAGTTAATCCGGATCAAACATGTGGTTCGACCAGTGACCCAGTACCCCTGCCGAGCCGATGAGCCTTTTTTCACGTGTCCTGGTGCTTAGCAACTTTTGCTTTAAAATATATAACAACATTCTGAACTTCAGAATATTCTTAGGTTCATCAGTATGACTTCAGAAAGTTCATGGGTTCATCAGTATGAACTTCATAATGTTTCTCGGTTCATTTGTATGAACTTTAGATGAATTTATGGGTTCATCATTTGAGTCGAGTTCTTCGTATGAACTTCAATGAGTTTCTAGGCCCATGTATTGTAGAGTTGTCTTGGAACTTGTGTAGGAGAGAGGAAAAGTGGAGTCGTCGCTTCATGTCCATGCTTTAGGGGATTTTTGTTGATACTGTACAATACCTTCATGTCCATGGTTTTTGCTTTTGTACTTTTAATGTACTTTTTGTCATAGAAAGCATGTAGTTGAATGAACCTTTTGATGTTCAGAATGTAAATTTGTTTCACTTAGAATGATTTGTAAGACTTTAATTTGATGTAATCAAATCATAATAGTGAAACATAAATGAAGTGCAACATGTATAATACCTAGGATGATATTCTTAGAAGAATATTCCTAATGTTTGTACTTCATTTTTTCATAAGTCTTTAATGAACAATGAATATGTTTTTTTGACTTTTATCTGAAGAAATGCCTTTATTCCTTTGTTTGATCCAAAGTCATAGTCTTTTTCTGTAATTTTATATATGTCACGTGAGCCTTGAATGTTCTTGATAATGTTCATATATTTCTGGACTTGTTCTTGATAAACCATATGAACAACCTTCTGAACTATCTTCGAACCTTCTGAACTCTGACTAACCTTCCAAACTCTGACTTGGTTCATAAGCTTTAATGTGCTTTGATTACTTTTTTTTGAGCAAATGTTCTTTGATTACTTGGTTTTTGGTTTAATTTATACTTTGTTCTTGTCTTAATTAATAACTCAAAAACATATATTAAATACCAAGAAATTAATCAGAATTCATGAATCTTTTAATCATCAAGGTTTGTTTATCTTTAAAATATTTTAAGGATTTTGCCTCAACAAAACTTACACAATTATATGCTATTATGTTAATTAGCAAGAAAATTTTAAAAAATATATTTTATTACATGACTTGGTTTTCTATGATTTATAAATAAAATAAATATATTTATTATGATACTTTTTTAGGTATAATTTTTGTCATGAATTATTATATTTTTTAATATAGATCGAGTAAAGAGTCGTGCACTTCAACTAATGATCCACTATTTTGACCAATAACCCATTGACTCGATACATTGGCAAGATCGATTCTTAAAACATTCATAAATAGTTCATTGGCCAACAAGGTTTGACCTCTCTTACAAATTTGATCGACTATATCGAGGTGTAACAGTCTTACAAATTGGATCGACTATATCGAGGTGTAACAGTTGATATATGGATAGATCACTGATTGACATATGTGCAACATTTTATTAAATAAGCTGAACTACAATGATACATAACTTGTGATAATTTTAACTGGATAGCTCATTGGTCGATAACGTTTCAACCTCTCTTGTGAATCTGGTGAACATGAAATAGAATAAGGCTTAACTTGTGATCCATTGAACTATAGTTTGTTCATTGTTTGGTTCAATTTCCCTATCACATTGCCTTCTAATGACTTCATTCACTTTATGGTTCAATATGTCTCTCCCATTGACTTATAATTGGACTATGCTAGGTATTCCTTCTATTTCATAACGTACTTTGATCATATCTTTTAGGGTTAAATATGTTTTTCGTCCCCATAAAATTATCGAATTTTGGTTTTCGTCCTAATAAAAAATAAGTCATCGTTTTCGTCCCTACTTAATTTCTCTGTTACTGTTTTCATCCCTCAAGTTAAGTCAACTAACAAATGACTAACAAAATGTCACTTAAGCATGCCACATCAACATTAAATAAAAGAATAAAAAATAAAAAAATTAAGATTTTTCTATTATTTTCATTTATAATAAAAGGAACATAAGTTGAAAAATTAGATTTTAGGGTAAATAAAAACCCCAAATCAATTTCACAACTATCCATCTTCTTCCTTCTTTGCAATCGAATCCCCAATTCCTCCATTGTTCCTTCAAACTCTTCAAACTCGATTTCATTCCTCTATCCTTTCAATGTTTAAAGATTCGGAGTTTTAAAGAGATGCTTAAGGTTCTTTGGTTATGATGTAATTTATGATGGTAGTTTTTTCTTGGCATGTAATCTTATGCTGATGGAAACGAACTAAGATTTGGAGTTATGACTTAGTTTTGTGATGGTACTTTTTTGGGGATGTAATCTTGTGTTGATGTAAACATATGTAGATCTGGTGCGACTATAAAACTTATGACATATTTGGTAGCTGTTAGTTGCAAAGAAGGAAGAAGATGGAAGGTTGTGAAATTGATTTAAAATATAATTTTTCAATTTATGTTTCTTTTATTAAAAACAAAAACAAACAAAAAAATTGATTTTTTTATTTAATGCTGATGTGGCATGCTTAGGTGGCATTCCGTTAGTCAACTGTTAGTTGACTGAACTTGAGGGACGAAAACAGTAACGGCAAAATTAAGTAAGGACGAAAACGATGACTTTTTTTTATAGGGGCGAAAACCAAAATTCGCTAATTTTATGAGGATGAAAAACATATTTAACCCTATCTTTTATCTAATATAGAAATACAAATGTTGGCATATAAGATGTTGTTCAATTTGTCTCAATTAATATTTTTAAAATATCAAATTTTTATAACTTTTTTAGCATAGATAACCAAAGTTATTAATGGTCAAAGTTGTGCATTGACATATGTGAACTGGTTGACTGTGACATGCATTTTGAAACAAATGAAATATTTGATTCAATATGACTACTGCATTGACTTGTAATATCAATTATAATCACATTGACTTATAATATATCTTCAGCAGCTGACTCATTTTGTATCTTACAACTTATAATTTAAATTTAGGTGAAATAACACCAAAGGTCTTTTATGTTTTAGATTTGTAACACATTGGTCATTTAAAGTTTTTCCATTTCATATATGTCCTTAAACTCTTTGCACCGTTACCCTTTTGTATCTAAATATATTAAAGGGTGATGATGTGACTATTAATTGTTTGTGTGGCGGGTCCAAATCCAAAAATAAATTCTTCTTCATATCTATCTTCATACCTTGATCTTAATCTTCGTATGTTTCTATCCTTTAACCCTTCAATCCAGGAAAATAAAACCCAAAACCCTATTCTACATCGTCATCTTTATCATATCTTTTACCAGAAAATAAACACATAATCTTCATCTCTATCTTAAATTGAGAAGATAAAAATTCAAGATCGGTTTTACATTAAAATTCATCTTTACCAATACTTATATAAATTTGATCAAAAATATTTTATTTTTTTATTGTATTTTGATTTTTTTTTATGTATTTAGTATTTTTAGCTGTATTTAGTTAAAACTAATTATTTAGAATTGAGAATTATAAATTGATTTTAAATTTTGATTTTAAATGGAGTATAATATTAATATAAAATTAACCAAGATAAAAGATAGATTATTTTTTTTATCAATGGAGCACACATGTACAAATAAGTAAAATATTTATTTTATTCAATTTTAAATTTTTCCTATTTATACCACGTAGATTTAAATCAAATTATTTCATATATCTAAAATATTTGAATTTAAAATCATTGAATATGATTTAACTTGAATTTCTCCCAAACATTTATTTATAATTTGAACTTGAAGTTGCAATGTTTAAATTTTTTATTATTGCATTATAATTTGAAATTGAAAAACAACCATTTAAAATTAGACTAATATGACATTTTAAATTTAAAAACCACCTTTTATAAATAATATTACCCATTTAGATTAAATTGATTGTGATGAAAGTTAAATTTGATAAACATTGCGGTGTGAAAAAGCACTATGGTGAGGAGAAGCATTTACAACACATTTCAAGATAAGGAAAAAGTAGTATTATAAGAGATGTACTTATCAACACTATCATTGAAAAGGACACACTGTATACATTAATATTTTTAGAATTGTACTTTCACTTTTCACAATTAGAGTGGAAAATTGCGTGGAATTGAGCAGGAAAAAGATCACATGTCTTCAACAAAAGTATTATAATTTTTTTGAAGAAAACAAAAGTATTATAATTAGGTGGTATTTACCATGGGAAGGTTTAATCTTTTCCCACCATGGGAAAGGTGAATGCGAACCATTGATATATTAATAAAAATATCGAATGGTTAAGATTGTCCACTTGCAACTTATCGGTGAATTTTTGTCCTTAAAATTTTACAAAAAATTTGACCCCACATTATAAGGTTTAATGATATTTTATTTTATGGGCTTTTGGCACAATAATGGACAATGAGCCTATTTTAAAACGAAAATCACCAAGGCCCAACCAAAACATTCTATGGGAACCCCCGCGTACATATTTCTGACTCTGCAAAAAACCAAAACATTAAGTATTATTTAGTTAAATAAATTTGGTAAAATAATTTCGACCTCCTGAACCATGTTCTCAGAATTTAAAGCATCGATAAAATAATGTTTTTTATTTTATTAAAAAATATGAATTCTACATATGAGTTTATTTGAAAAAAGGTACCAAAAGTGACGATGAAAAATTTTTAGGGGACTAAAAATCGAAAAAAAAAATTAGAGAGACTAAAATGAAAAGTTTGTATATTTATAGAGAAAAAAAAAACATATTTAACCCTATTTTAAAATATGGTTATATAATTTTTAGTATTGATAAAAAAAAGTGTAAAAAAATTGAACACTCTTGCTTTATAAAATTAACAATATTTATGCGTAAGTGTTTGAATTCCTCAGGTAGATAATAAGTGTTTGAATTCGACTATTATATTTTCTTTTGTTGGCATGATCGATAGTTACAACCAACCCACGATATTCCTCAGATAGCTACTTCCCTTTCATGCTTCTGTAATTTAGTTTTGTACCCCATCATAAATTAGTAGCTGCCATAACTTACTAACGAAGCTCAAAAAACATCAGACCAGTCCATTGCAAATATCATTCATAGAACTTGTTGATTCTCAAGCTCTAAATGCTCATTAGAGTAGTTAAATAATCTACAGCCAGGGACGTATTCCTTCCTTAGCGTAGTAATTCAGTCAAGAGGCACACATAATATCAAAAAAAAACTACGAACTACTAGTATAAATTACTAACTTTTATTTTATTTATATTTTCGATATTTGTAGCAAAAATCAAAACCAACACCCTACTAGGAGGAGAGAAGAGTGGAGTCTGTTTTTTGGTGTGGATTTTGTGATATGGATAGTACTTATTTTTAAATGGGGGTGTAGTTCATAATTTAGTACTATAATAATTTATTAATGATTTTTTGGCTGAATTGCAATACCAAACAAAACCAATGAAACCTGTTTGACCTGCAGCTGCAGGTAAAACACCACCTTTCCCATGGTGGGAAAGGATTGGATCTTTCCTTCGTAAATGCCACCAATGGTACTGTGAAATCTCATGCAATATTGGCGTTTAAAAAATTTATTAGTAAAAAGTAAAACTTTTGTTTTAGAGGTTGAAACTGAAATTCATGAATTGGTGCTTTAGATAGGAAACATAAGCACTCTGAGATTGATGTTGCATGTGACTCAACCTAAGTCTCTCTTCACCTACACAAATGTTTTAACAATCTCATTCTTCAAAAGTTTTTTCTACAGTTTTGGTCTTTTTTGGATTCTCAAATGTAAGGAATTGTATAGTGTAGTACCATTGCTTGCTGAAGGAGCTTTGTCCCCTCACTAATAAAATTCATACTTAAGCAATCAAGTCTCTTTGTTTTATGTTTCATCTTTTGGATATTTTTTTATTTTGAAGGGTTCAAGTTTGACGTTTTTGTTCTACTTCCAAGTCAAGGAGACTTTAGATGGTAGCGGTGTACCTAATCCTAGTGAATGGCAAGATCCAACACAAGCTGCTGTCAAATACCCGAGGAAGAAAAAAAACATTATTAGAGACTATTGCACTTTGATAATGAGGTGGAGTTTAACATGGGAAAGGTGAATCCTTTCTCACCATGGGAAAGTTTTTTTGACCCTTAGATTAAGTAAGGAACATATCTTTATCATAAACTCTTCTCTACCATATTTTTTTGTCCCACCTTCATCGCTCACCCACCAGCTTTTGCAAGACCACACCAATCATGGCTACCATTCCAACAACTTCAATCTTCACAAACTTCTCCCTGTATTTTTTCATCTCTCTTTCTATATTTGTTACTTTAATTTTGAGTGCCAAATGGGTCATTAACTTTTATGTAAATTGAACATTGGTTTTTGTTTGTGTTTATGCATCTTAAATCACAATTTGCAATTACAAGTTCTTTACCAAATCGTACACAGTATAACTACATATATTTGCTTGAGTTGAATCATCAAGAACACTCCTTCTCCTTCTCCCTCATCAAGAAGCATCAGATCTGGTTATGAATAATTGTTTTTTATGCTTTTTTTTTCTAATTGGATTATTTTGAACCATTTTAAATTGGTTCTCAATACCTAAATCCCATTTACAAAAGACAAAAATAAAAACCAAGATCATCGTTGAAATTTGAGATGGATAAAGGGAAAATGTGTTTTGAAACGGGAGAGTAAGTGAACATCTGAAGAGAGGATGGCGAGGCCAAAGAAATTGGAGGTGTTTCTTTAATTACATGAAGA
>Ga0228711_1010534_pt1 | contig 12111 bp, 4 predicted proteins | sample MedpolnodulmetaG_2_FD_177996 | JGI IMG/M metagenome (GOLD analysis project Ga0228711, IMG submission 177996) | Root nodule microbial communities from Medicago polymorpha collected in Santa Monica, California, United States - brown nodules | ecosystem: Host-associated > Plants > Roots > Nodule...
CAATTAAACGATCCAATAGAAATCACGATATCATTTGGACACGAATGATGTTGTTGAGCAATATGTGATAATATCAATTGATAGTTAGAATCCGCAACCCAAATCCGAGAATATGTACGAGTAGGTTTATGAAGTTTACTCCCAGCATATTTATTTCTTTGTTAACTCTCGTCCCGTTTATAAATTCTTAGCTGATAGTTTATGAAACAAAATACCCGACAACCCTAGCTCAGAACGATATTGATTGTTGAACGGCTTAGAATATCGCACCAGTCCCTGTGGAGACGATAACATAAATACTTACTTTTTTTGCAACAACACTGAACCGAATTCTCGTTTTTGCAGGAACCACACAACACTGGTTATGAGTATTTGTTTGAGCTCGTTGCTGGCCTAAAACACATGATTGCAGCAAGGGTGAGTTTGTAACTCATGACATTATATATTCACTAATGATCTAAGGTTGATATATGTCAAACTCCTGTTAAGTTTTTCCTAGTTTTTTCACATATCTCTTTCGAGAGGGTAAGCTAAACCTGGTAATTTTCAATTCAGGAGAATGAGAACAGGGCTCAAGTATCAGCTTTGCGAAGTAGAGCTAGGAAACGTAAGGGTAGAGGTTACAGTCGATCAGGCACGATACAAAAACATGTGGCAAAAGGTTCATACTTTGATTAAATTACTTTGCTAACATGTATGTCCTTTATGTGTAAGTATTAGTGTATCTATGATTTTTTGCTTCAAATTAAAGAATGCTTATCTTTGCTTTCAAGAGCATGGAATAAGTTCTTTTCTCTTGTTTAGGTTTAATAAGAAATAAGACACCTATGGTACGTGCAGATTCTGTATGTTAGCCACTAGTCAAACATTACCAATTTGTGTGTGTGATAGTTCTATTAGGTGGTTGCATTTGCCATTTATTTATTTATTTATAACCTGGACCAACCAGACATGATGTGCATGTTTAAATTAAAAGGCCAATCCACCTCCTATGAAGAATATTTAATACTATTCTCCAAAACATTGGACATTGCTTCTAATTATGCAGTTTAATACTATTCTCCAAAACATTGGACATTGCTTCTAATTATGCAGGCTATTTAATTATAAAACAAAGATTTATACCAGAAAGAGAATGGTATTGCTACTATATTCATACGAGATATAGTCTAACCAATAATATTGATTGTGATCCTCCTACCATAATAGTGATTGCTTGCTACGTGCACCATACACCTCTTTGGAAATGTCTTTGGTGGTTGTATTTACCTTGTTGACTTGATCCTTCATTACACCATTATACCACTTGTCTTCATGAATGAGACATCAATTTTTCATTTAGAAAATATCTTTGCCGATAAATAAATGATGCTACATAGCAATTGATTATTTGAAAACTCGGTATACAACTCAAGAACGGACTAATCTGCGAGTCTTTAAATTTGGGATCAAACTTGCACTATCGAGCCAACCTCTAAGTTTAGTCAATTTCCTTTTTAATTGAAATATATATTTCTTTTTTGTCAAGTAGCCTAGTGACTAGAGAAATTCACCTTAAAGATGAATACATAAGGTGTTCGGGGTTCGAACTCTAGTCCCTGCACATATTGTGCATTATCCCTTACCAAACGAGTTACGCTAATGGGACAATTGAAATATATATTTCTAAACATGTATTGAGTGTAAAATTTAGGTGATTAATTTCCACTATGAAATATATTAACACCCAATAAAATCAGGGTATCAACAATGATTATACTAAAAACTAATTTACAAAAGCAGTGATTTTATATATATTTTTTAAAACCCACCGGTAAAAACTTTTCCTAGGGGCATAGAGTGACATTTTGTTTACAACATATGGGTCCTTGTGAAGAAAAAGTGTGTGCATTGAAAGCTTGTAAAGGCTATTTACCTTGAGTGCTGGCTAGTAGTTGTGTAGACTTGTCAAAAAAATTTCTCTTTTGAGGGGAAGTAGACTTGTCAAATTAATAATTTGATTTAATTATTCCCCCTCCGGTCTTAAATATAAGAAAAGATTCATTTTTTAAGTTCATTGAGTAGTTAATGTATCTGATCTACATTGTAAAGCAGATACATTAATTATTTAATGAACCTACAAAATAAATCTTTTCTTATATTTGAGACTGGAGGGAGTATATTTTAGCACCGTCTAGATTTTGAAAACTTGTTGTGTTATAAATCTAAAGCAAGCCCTAGTTCCGGAATCAGAGGAAGAAGTGAAACTATTCAATTTTTAAGTGAAATAACTCATAAACTTTATTTCATGATTCTTTAAAATGGTTATTAGCATTTTTTATCTCTAACTTTTACACCATTAAATAATTGATTTTAGAGATATGAAATTGATTTTGACTAAGGTAAAATGAACTTTTCTTAATAATTTATTTTAATTTCAGGATGACTTTTGTCTCTTAATATACTTTTCATCCTCAAATTTGTTTATTCAATTCACTTTTATATAAATAAATGTATTTAAATATAAATAATTTTACATTCAACTTACTTTTAATATACCTAAAAAAAACTTACTTTCAATAAGAATCAATTTATTGAAAATTATTTTTTATCAAAACATGTTTAATTTTACTAATAAAAAAACTTACTAATTTTGGAGTTCAATTTTACTAGATAAACCATGTTTATGACTTCATAAAGTAACTTGTATTGTTGGAAATATTCATGATAATAGAAATATCAATATCAATCAATGATCACTGAACACACATATAAGCTAATTAGTAAGTTACATTACTAAATACTTAGTGATTAATTATATCTCAACATAACATATTAACATCCATAATTGACACGTTACAAATTTAATCACCGTTCCTTGTTCATCATTTTCCTATATTTTCTCTTTTTCATCAATCTTTCTATATTTTCTCTAGATTACAATTAATTAATTAATCTATAATCTATTATCTATTTTTCACTAGATTAATTTAAGCACTTTTCATTTCACATACACCGTTAGAACCGGTCCATCTATCATATCATCTCATCTCATCTATCCAATTTCAATTTCAATTTTCTTTCTTCATTTTCAGCGCGTTATTCCTTTTTTCCCCTTTCTTCATTTTTAGGGTTTTTCTTTTCAAATTTCAATTCAATTTCAATCGCAACGACGTCGTTTCAAGATGATGCCCCCGGGCCTCGTTTCCAATCTTCAAGAAGCACTTCTCAACAGAAAAATCACACCTTCACAACAAGATGAATCAAACGACACCGTTTCTTCAACCAACGATGATAACCCTAATCCCAACCCTATCGAATTCGACGAATCCAAACCTATTATCCTTCTCACAAACAGTGATGGAGTTGAATCACCAGGTCTCACACACCTAGTTGAAGCTCTCGTTCTTCAAAACCTTTACAATGTCCATGTTTGCGTTCCTCAATCGTGCGTTCTTTTTTTAATCTATCTTAGAAATGAAACAAATTTTCGATTTTTTTTGTTGTTATTGAATAATGTTGAATGTGTTTGTAATTTTTGTTAGTTGCTGAAATGGTGTTGCTTTAGGGATAAATCTGTTTCTGGTCATTCTGTTACGATTCGAGAAACCGTGGAAGCTTGTTCTGCTCAAGTTAATGGTGCCACTGCTTTTGAGATTTCAGGTATTAACTTCATTCAATTCTGTTTCTAAATCTGATTTTTTTGTTTTTTCGGGCGTGCTTATGAATTTTTTTGATATTAATAATGTAACATAGTTATATGAATTTGTTAATGTTTTCTAATTTAGTTTTTTTATAATAATTCAGGGACTCCTGTGGATTGTGTTTCATTGGCTTTATCTGGGGCCTTGTTTTCGTGGTCAAAGCCTGTTTTGGTTAGCATTTATTATCGTTTTATAGCTTACACCTGCAAATTCATTGTGTGTTTGGCTCTGCGGTGACAAAGATTGAGTTTGATTTGAATGAATTGATCCTGTAAAATTGATTCTGCCTGAAAATAAGTTGAAGGTAAAATGATTTATGTTTGGATACATTTGTGGGAAAGCAAGTCAAACAATGATTGAGTCTAAAAATCTGTTCTAGAATAAAAAACTCCAAATTATAGCTTCAAGTTAGAATTAATTTTGAAGGCATAATCAATTATACTCGAGAGCAATCAAACATGTCAAAATCAATTCTACACCTCTAGAATCAATTTTGGCCACCCCAGAAGTTAAACCAAACTAATAGTGCTGTGATATAGTAATCATGATGTGATTTGAATTTCAGGTTATTAGTGGGATTAATCGGGGATCAAGCTGCGGTCATCACATGTAAGTTGCTAACTTATGGTTAGGGAGAAGTTATATAAATCTGAGTTCTGAAATTGGACTAAAACACATTTTCCATTTTCTGTCTTAGTAATATTCTATATGTATTGTTTTTGTTTCAAGATTTGTATCTATTGTCCATAATTTGCAGCCTTGTTATAGAGATTTGTGTTTATGCCATGCTTTAAAATGCTCCAGGTTCTACTCGGGGGTTGTTGCTGGAGCTAGGGAGGCATTATTATGCGGCGTACCATCATTATCAATATCATTAAACTGGTAAGTTGGTGATTCTATACATCTGGTTTTAACTATGCTTTCATTAGAGATTATGAATTGGTATCATATATCATGTTATAGGAAGAAGGGTGAAAGTCAAGAAACTGATTTCAAGGATGCAGTTGAAGTCTGTTTACCGTTGATAAATGCAGCTATCAGGGATGCTGAAAAGGAAACATTTCCCAAAAATTGCTTTCTGAATATTGAAATTCCCAGATCACCTTTGAGCAACAAGGTCTGTAAATTTTGTTATATAATAATTTGATTGTTTTTTTCCCCCCATATGTTTTACTGCATTGTGCAAATGCTCTAGTCTTCTAGGTTTTCTTTCATATATTGTACAAAATCTGGTATTCTAGGGCATTTGGCTAATTGATTCTAATGATCAAATTATTTCATAGTTTTTTTTCTTTCTCGCATGCTGTTTACACTGATGCAGTGTATCCTTTTATTGACAGGGCTTCAAATTGACCAAGCAAAGTATGTGGAGATCCACTCCAAACTGGTTAGCTGTTTCAAATAGCCGCTATCCAACTGGTCATTTTTTGGCCAATCCACAAGGTGGCCTAGGTCTTCAGTTTGCACAGCTTGGCCGAGATGCCTCTGCAGCTGTAAGTATCCTACATTACATACAAACATGTGTTATGTTGATATTTTCTGTCTATTCTTAGGTGTGATTTTAATGTGTTTAATCTATTGATGCTGATACTTGAATCCATGTTTTGTTCAGGGCGCAGCTCGTCGGTTGGCTACACAGAAAAAGAATTTGGAGATTATTGAATCAACTGGAGCTGCAGGAAAACCTGATACCAATAAAGTGAAGAAATACTTCAGACTAGAGGTAAATAGGAGGAGGAGGAGGATGAGGAGGGGGATCTTGATTAGAATTGAATTTGGTTTGTACAAATCTTGTTAATGTTGAAGTTAATCTGTTTTCAATGCTGAGTACAGAAGATAACAATTTGTGGAGAATAGATTATCATAGAAGTTATCTTCATACTTGAGAAGCTTTATTTAAGTTTTAACCATGAGTTATACGGTTCTTTGCATTTTAGATTATTAATCTGTTCCCTTCAAACAACATCATGTGTTATATTTATATTTCAAATAAGCAACATCAAATTATTTGTACAAGTGAACTTAGCTATAATCTACTTGTACCTTCAGTTTTTGGACAAGCAGCAGGAAGAAATAGACGATGATGATCTGGATTACAGAGCACTTGAAAGTGGATATGTAAGTTTGAGCAATAAATTATTTTTTCAATTGATATTATTATATTTAACTATATTGTATATTCTTGATACTAATATCTTTATGGGCTGTCATACATTTACCAATTTCGCCCCCATCTCATTCTGACGGATTCATGCTTGTGCTTTGGAGAAACAGGTTGCAGTGACTCCGGTATCTCTTTCTCCTCATATTGAGAGCGATATTCAAACGACAACTTCTGATTGGATTTCTGCTGTGATTCCTGGTGGACAGTAAATTAAAAATTCAGTGTGATTGTGTTATGTGTACATCAGAGATTTATGATAATTCTTTATTTTCATTTTTCTTCCTTAAAGCAAAGATGGAGCAGAAGTGGTAGTCACTCACACCAATTCAATAGTTGATTTCAATTTGTACTCTTTTTTACATTTTTCTTTGGTTTCCTTCTTCATTGTTTCAGTTCCTTTGGCCACTTAGCTATTTCTTGATTTGAAGCAAAAGCTTCTTGTAATTTCTTGGGCATGTTTTAGAAAAATGCCATTTGGTCTGTTTGTAATATCTATTGCTAGCAAAAAACTGGAACAACGTGTAACATTTTGTTCATTTCTTCCAGATAGTTAAACTTTGGATTGATTATTTATTGAAATGTGCTCTAATGGAAGTAAATAATTAATTAAAGATTTTCGTTGTTGAAAGAATTAATTAAATTTAAAATTGTATGCGTTACTTTAGATACTCTGTAAAAATTTAAAAGTAATCTGTATTTATGATGTTAAGTTTGTTTAAGGCTGTTCTCATTGTTAAACAAAATCAATCTGCTAAATTGCAATGACCGGCACGTAGTAGAACTACCTACTGTGTTTATGGCAAAACTGGACTACCACCAAAGGACAAGTGTAGCAAAGACATGGATGAGATGGGATGGAAATCTTTGTCGGTAGGTTGAATGAACGGAAGCATTGAATGTTCTTTAACCTCGTTGTTTGGGTTCCATTAGTACGGCTAAAACAGAAGTAGTATTTTTCGTAATCGTAGTTTGTTATGCATAAATATAAAAATCCGAAATTGTATAAATATAACGTTGATATTAGATTTAGAAAAAACTTTCCTCGAATGTTAAATGTGGTTCAAAAAGAGACGAAAGGAGTGCACAATTAGAGCATCTTTGATTGTAGGAATCAATTTGAGGTATCAACTCTCAATTTAAACCTTAACTTCTTTTCACTCAAATACACGAACAACTTAGAGTTCACAACTTATGTTTTAGTGGATGATGATGCAAAAAATTAGTATTTTGTTCTAAAGAATCATTCTTGTAAATGAATGGCTCTACATGGTGGATGCCACGGTGAATCCGTTGGCGTAATTTTTTTTCTTCCTTCCAATAAATGAATTCAAAAGAATCTAAGACTCAAATTAGATCTTTAAGGGATTCTTAGTTGATAGATTTAAGGGTACAATTGTTAAGTTTGCGATGCAAGAAACCTATGAATGCAAATTGGTAAGTAAAATGCATAAGAAAAATATATACACAAGGTGTGCGAAAAGTAATATATAAAGAAAAAAAAAAAACGTCTTGGATACATTTTGATATGATCGTTTTTAAAAGTTGTAGAGTTTGAAATTTCGAGTGACTCTGGATGTTTGTCTTTGAGCTTCTTCACGTTGGTTTTACTTTGGTTTTCGAAATAATAATACTCGAACTCTCGTGCTGATGTTAAGACATCTCAGACTCGAATACTGAACTTCGAAGTAATGATATTGTATTGTGATCAATCAAATTGGAAACGATTGATCAAAATTTGTATCTAACATAATCCCTCAAATGCAGAGAAATAAAGTAAAAGCCGTTCTTATGCCATAAGAGCATCTCCAACCTAATACTTCCAATGCAATTTTAAGTCCGAATACACATACAGCACTTATCTTTATTGTTTTCCTCCAATTGAGCGCTTACAAAAACTTTACAAGACGTTTTGTAAAAAAGAAAAGAAAAGAAAACTTTACAAGACGAGCCACATTATATCAAAATGTGAAATCCTAACTCCTAACTCATATCAGAACTTTACAAATCATAAATTTTTAGATATACTCCCAGCTTCTTCCAAAAAAATAGAATACAAAGAAAATTTTAACAAATTAAGTATAATAATATCATATCATCATATAAACATAAAATTTTAGTGGAATACAAAACCATCAAAATTGATTCAATAGTAAATACAAATAAAGATTCATAACAGATACAAAAATTACTACATATATAGAATTATAGATACATTAACTCCTAGCTCTAGGACTCTGATCCGGCCGCAAAACACCACCTCTTTACATTTCATCAATACACACACACTTTAACTCTACCAAGTTTAAGTTGCCCCATTGTAGATGCCTTTAAAAGGGGAACAAGAATTCCATTTGAAATTGTCTTCCATCTTCTTTTGGATTACGTGTTTTAATGAAAAGGGAATAGGGTGGACTTATTGAATAATTTTGGGCCTACAAAGTCTATCAAGTTGGGTCGGACTTTATGTCCAATGACATGAAATGAGAGGCTTGTGGGTCGGATTTTGTTGTTCTCTACATCAACCTTTTTTTGTCGAAATATTGTCACTTCACATGTCAATGTCAAGGACTAGCATGTTATGAATAAAATGCATGAGTCTAGCCTAGATTCTTCTCACTTTGTAACTTTGTTGTTGAATGCCTAATGGGACATAAATGTTGCTTACTTTATGTGCATGTTTTTGATTCATATCCAAATTCACATCAAAAGCAGAATTGCGCTCCTATCAACAATGCACGATGTATATTCTTCCTTTTTTTTCCACATGAATAGCAAAGATTGGCACAAGTGTTTAGAGGTAAAAAAATTCAATCTAAGCGGACTTCACGTTAACACCTATCCAAACTCATATTATGATATGATGATATGCTTTAGTATAGATATTTATTTATAGGTATATAGAGGCCTGATACACAAGAATGGGGTAAAACTTGATTTAGGTGTACAATTTAGACATAATAATAGTGTAAACTATACAAATATTTGTCTATAGGAAAAAAAACATTAAGAAAGAGCCTAATTGAATCGAAATAAATTTCACTTTCTTGATCTTTGGAAGAATGAAAGATGAACTCTAGAGTTAGTAGTGTACGAGCTAGAAAGCTGCTTTTCTGACTTCCAAAAGTTCCTAATAACACATGGAAATGTCTAAAATACCTCCAACAGTAGTTAACTACCGCTGACTTATAACTAGAAAACTGGCGGTAGTTAACTACCGTTGGTTTTTTTGGTCATTTCCATGTGTTATCAGGAACTTTCGGAAGTCAGAAAAGCAACCATCTACCAGCTAAGCTTGTAGTTTAATTTTATAGATAGATGTACAAAGATAAACTCAAAGAGTTGGTTTAATGGTAAAAGTTAAGTATTGGATCTGTATGTTGTAGGTTCAAGTCACACTAATCTTCTTGGAGGTGGTAAATATAAATTCCATTGTGGGTGCTCTTTGAATTTTAAGATTTTTTTTTTACCTTAGATGGAGGCACCATCCATAACCCTAAATTTCTTTTATAAAAATAAAATAAATTGATAAAGAATAGTAAATATTTTTATAGACAAACCTTGATTCTTTCTTGATCCTTTAATTATTACCCATTGGTCTGTACTGTAAAGGGGGTAATGAAACATGATAACACACAATCAAATCAAAGAAAGGAAGGAAGATGGGGTATCAACAAAAGAAGGAAATAAATAATCACCCTGTCATATTGATGTAGCAAAAGAGGTCAGGGTGAATAGAGATTAACTTTCATTTATTTTGTTTTATTTTATTTTATTTTATTTTCCTTCCTAACTTTCTTGCTTAATTAATTCCTGTGATGAAAAAAAGCATCTAGAGAAAAAATGTAATGATTCTCATGAAGATGGTTGGGCTGGCCCATAAGAAAAGAAAACTTTCTAAGATTCTGAGCCATGCATGGAAAATTGGAAAATTAATAGAATGCAAAATAATTCATACCCCTTCCTATCATAATAGACCAAATTAGAATGCATTTTTGCATAGTTATGGGCCCTTAAAATTATTGTAGTAACGCGGTGCCGGCTGTAAGAAAAAGAAAGATACATCTTTAATTTTGTGATCTAATCTTTCTCTTAATGATAGAAATTTACACTGATTCAAAGATAATCATCAACACTAAGATTTAGTGGGTGGTGGGTATGCATGAAATCTGCTTATGATTGAAAGGTGTTATATGTTTCCCTAAATATTTCAGAAGATTCCATATGTTATCACATTGCAATCATAATTTTGTGGAATGCTCTTTCTATGTAACAAATAATGTTGTAATGTTTTTTTTACTCTTCTTTTAGTCATTTTCTGCTTTATGATATTGACAGCAATTAGAGGAGTTTGGAATCAGAATCTATGCTTTGAAGTTTGAACAATGAATATTGTAATCGCCATTAGACTTTATTGGATTTTTATGAGATCACATGAATACCGTGCTCTTAATTATCTGCATGTGCTTAATTAACAAGATAAACATTTCTTTAGGAAATTAATTAGGTAACCTTAAACCATAAGTAAAGGAGCTAACGTAGATTGATAAGATTTGTTAACAATTTGAGTTCTAATCCCCCTGCCGATTTGAATCTCATAGCACATTTCTATGTCTTGTTTTACAAATTTCTGTGACCTAACTCATCTAAACTTTACATTAAAAAAAAATAAAAAATACATCAAGCAACTAAACACATAACACAGTGTGCTGAAAAGTTAATTAGTGCATCGGAAAAGAGGCAACGGTAGCAAGCAATCAAGCTTATAAGTTATAATATTGTTAATCATAAGTCATATTACTTGTAATACACAACAAATTGTACACAACTTTACTATATGACTTGATTAACAAATTGTTGTGTGTTACAAGTAATATAACTTGATTAACAATACTATAACTTATAAGCTAATTGGTTGCTTGCTATCATTGTCTCTTCCACGATGTACTAACTTTGGAATGATCGTGAGTTTGAACACTTTGTATCGCATAAAATAACACAATTCAATTTAAATTTTCGAGGACAAAATATTTGCTTATACAAATAACTACCTTAGATATATGCTACTCCCTCCGTCCCATAATAACCGAGCCATTTGAAACAAAAAAATGTTTCAAAATGACTGAGCCATTTCACTTTTCAATACAATATTAATTACTTTTTTCACTTTATAACTCTAATTAATACAAATTATAATCATTCATATTTGCAACTCTAAAAATAATATTTTCACTTTGCATTTATGATAGTGGAGAATGCACAAATACTTAACAAGAGCATTCCACTAGAGAAAAAATATTTTCGAGTGGGAGCCTTGTCTAAAAGAAGCTGCCATGAGACGGCAAATTACCTTAGAAAATGCCAACTTTTCCACACTTGTGAATCGTAACTATTTTTAGAGTTGCAAATATGAATGACTATAATTTGTTGACAATATAAAACTTTTTACACCGATAATGTATAAACATTAAACTCTATTAACTTTTTAAATTTTATATTATTTTTTTATTTATAAGAAGTTTACGTTGTATAAGTTATTATAAATATGGGTAAAAATAATTTATATCTCCACATTTTTCTGAGCGATTTTCAAGATAATAAAATCATATATGATAGGCACCATCAACATAATAATAACAATTTCTTGTGGCTGAAAGCCGTGCCTCTAAAAGTGTTGATTTTTACTTGGCGTCTCTTTCTTGATCAGATTCCTACTAGAGATAAACTCTTCCAACGGAGGGTCTTACTAATATCTGATCAAGGTTGTGTTGCTAATTGTGGTTTTAATGAGGACATGGAGCACTTGTTTTTTAAGTGCAACTTTTTTGGTGATTTGTGGAAGCTTGTCGCTGGTTGACTTGGTATATCAATAGTTCTTCATTGTCAGTTTTTCGACCACTTGCATCAGTTTGGTGGTCTAAGGGGTTTCTCAAAGAAGACAACGGAGTCCATGCACATCATTTGACTGTCAGTTGTTTGGACAATTTGAAAAGAAAGAAACAATTGGATTTTTCAAAGAAAAGAGGAAAACGTGCTTGCATTAGGTGAAAGGGTAAAACTTCAGTCATTTTGGTGGTTGAAATCAAAATACACTAATTTTGATTTTGATTATCAAGTGTGGCGGCGGAGTCCTTTAACCTGCTTGAACTTAGTTTTTTAGCTTGTTGTTTTTCTGTGTTTCTTTCTTCTTGTTTTTGTTTTCTTTGCGCCTTAATGGCGTTGTATAGGATTGTCTGAATTTTGTTTGTGTCTAGGCGTTTTGGAACT
>Ga0228711_1010536_pt1 | contig 12110 bp, 3 predicted proteins | sample MedpolnodulmetaG_2_FD_177996 | JGI IMG/M metagenome (GOLD analysis project Ga0228711, IMG submission 177996) | Root nodule microbial communities from Medicago polymorpha collected in Santa Monica, California, United States - brown nodules | ecosystem: Host-associated > Plants > Roots > Nodule...
CAAAATAATTTATACATCCTAAATATTTACTTTATTGTTGAGTTGAGATTAACACAGTCCTCGTGGATACGAACTTATTTTATTACTTCGATGCATTTTTAGTACACTTGCTAAAAGTCTATCAATATCTATGAAAAAAAACTCAAAATTAGTGACTCGTCTCAATTTTTATTATAGTAGTAATTTTTGCTCTCTCTTGTAGTTGTATCATCTAGTGATGCAATTTGCATCATTCTTAACTTAATATCTTTGACTTTTCATTATGGTAAAGATGAACACATCAATATCTCGTTATGATAATTTTTGTAAAAGTATTCTTCTCTTTTTCATTTATAAACTTTTTTAATTCATATAGATTAATCAACTAATTCACTTTTAGTCGGAATAAGTTTTAGATAATCAATTCATTTAAAATTAATTCTCGTCAAAGCATTGTATGTTTGGTTCTACTTTGACAATAATTGATTTAAAGTGAATTGATTCCGACTAAAAATCAGTTACGGGTAAAGTGATTTGTGTTTGAAAATATATTAATGTAAAAATGATTTGAATTATAAATATGTTTTAGAATCAATTTTAAAATTAAAAGGTAGAGTTGCTTTTAATCCCTTAAATTGATTTCAAAAATAAAAATGTCAAACATAATTTAATATTTAATAGAGTTGGAATTGTTTTTCTTCCACTTGAAAACACTTCTAAGACATCTAAACTAAGACATCTAAACGTGAAACGAAACACTTTTAAGGAAAATGTTAACTAGTGTTTCCGGTGTACTTTTTAAGACCCTTAAATGGTAACTTTTTTTAAAAAAAAATTGTGTAATCAATGTAATGAAAATTGTAATATTTAACTTTTTTATGGAATAGTTTTTTCTTTTATAATTCATAAATAGTGCACCGGAGACACTTGTTAACGAGACCCATATTTTATTTTAAAGAGAGAAAGTATAAACATCCTTGAAGAAATTAACCTGTTCCAAATAATTACTTCATGATTGCTGGAATTGGATGTAGTTACACTGTTTTAAGTGTTTAATGCAATATTAATTTATGTCCTTTTTTCTTGTCAAACATTGATGGTATCACCTTTCATCACATGATATTTATAGTATAAAATTCAGAAGTTACTTCATTTTACTTCGTGTTCACCAGATTTTGAACAACTCTTTCACCAATCTCCATAGGTTGGTTCTATTATTCTATAGAAGTTGGGGCAATAACTACATTCTGTCTACCACTTTTACCATGTAATAAAAATAATCAAGACATTTTTGGTATTATATTAATTTTGTGACATCAACTCTAGAATTATTTTGGTGGCAATTACTGTCACTTACTCATGTTGTCCATCCATAATAATAAAGGAACATAATTTACGTATTCGGCTCACAATTCATGTCTGTTTTTACAAACCTGGCATAGGTAATTAACCAGACAAAGTCTGAAGGGCAAGTAATATAATAAACCTAAATAGGTCACTTCTTTATTCCAAACAAATGAAAAGATCCCCCGTATAGTAAACCATAATAAAGAGTATTTGAAATTTTGGGCATAGAGATGTGGAGTAATAAAGGCAAAATGCAGAGTATTTGTCACAATCACATGCCAGTAACTTTCTAAGACATAAAAAATTGGATTTTGATGACATATTATAAAAATTATATGTATAAATCAAATGATTAAACTTAAAGAGCTAATAAGTTCAAGTTAATAGTAATAAACTATTTTTTCCTAAAAAAAGAATAATAAACTATTTTGGAGAATCCACATTTGGATTATGGTTGAACAATCATCGACGAGATCATATTTATACATTTCAACTGTTCAAATTTTGGATTTATAGACATGCTTCTCATGTAAACTCGAGGGTTAAGAAAAAAAACTATCAATGTAATTATTTATTTAATCACAAAAATTCTCATATCACATGTCACTCGTTTAAAGCTTTTTCTTTCCTTTTTATCTTTCTATTTCTTGATGAAATGAATTTATACTCAAGAACTTATGTTCTACTTTTGTCCATGTTGTTACGGTCTAGGGTTTGCCTAATACATGTCGAGACATTTTATGTGGAATCCCTCATTTGATCTCAGGTCTCCACACTTCTCACATCTCGTGTGTGTTTATTCGAGTTTGTTTTTATCATTGGACTAATAAAAAATATATATATATATATACATCAAATGTGTATTGATTAATTTTTATTACACTATTGAATATGTCTAATTTTTCTTACATTGAAGAAGAAGAAAAAATTAATAACTTTTTTTTTACACAAGATTTTTTTTTTATAACTGAAACACAAAAGTTGAGTAGCTACTATTTCTTAGACGTTAGATAGCTTTGTGACTAAAAACAGAAGAAAAGATACTATGATATTGACGGGTAAAACAAAGACAAAGCAACGATCGCATAAATTAGAAAACGTGATGTCCAGTCTATTTCATCATATACTTCTTCTTGTATTTATTTGAATTTTTGCTAAATCTATGTTAATTTGTCAGTGACAATAAAAATGTTTGGTCAGTGACATGTGATGCCACTTGTTGAAGCTGTGGTCAAAACACTAGCAATGTTTATGTTGCAGGCTTTTGTAAAAGATCGCATGCAGAAGCAAATACTACAAAAGAAAGAGGTTGTTCGCAAATCTTCCCCAACTTGCACATAAACTCTGCAGCACTATGGCTAGTACTTATTCAGTTATTTTACCATAGGTGTAGCTTGTGGGGTACTTTAATTTGATTCATTGAACAAAAACATTGCGCAGTAATACAGCATTGTCTTTCGCCTCCAGTACTGTCGCTAGCCCACCTTGAATTGTGAGTTGTGACAATGGTTGGTTAGGTCCTCCCCTCCCTCCTCGTTCAATAAGACCATCTTCAATGAGAGTCTTGAATTTTAAAGATTTGGTACCATTAGATATCTCCATTTGGAAGAATTTTTTTAGGGTTTTATGACCCTTAGGGTCTCACTTAAGACCCTTAATTTTAAATGAGACTTACACTTTTTTTAATATTAAAAAATTGAAATGTAATGATATAAAGTTAGTGATAGTTGATTAATGAGTCTCATTTAAGAAATTTGAGTGAGATAGTGATTGATTATTATTACGTACTATTATTAAAAAATTATAAATGAATGATGTATACACGTAAGACTCCTTTAAGTACCTAAAAGTAGGTGTCTTCATTGTGGATACTCTACGTATGTTTTTCGAGTTCAACATGATTAGTGATTAGTCTTTTATAATCAATTCTAATCCTTTTTGGGGTCTTATAAGACTCAAGGTCTTACTTAAGATATATCTTAAGTGTGACTCACACCTTTTTAATATTAAAAATTGAAATGTAATGATATAAAATTATTGATAGTTGATTAATATGTCTCATTTAAGAATTTTGTATGAGATATTCGATTGGAGGGATTGAGGGCTTATTAGGTACTACTATTAAAAAATTATAAATGAGTTATGTGTACACGTTAGACTCATCTAAGGACCAAAAATGTGAAACTCATCTAAGTACCAAACTCATCAACATTTATTGACATCTTTGACTCTTATAAAAAGGATCAGAAGATATACTAATTACCACATCTTGTTAATTTAATATACCCAAGTTAATTAAACAATGGTCAATTTGTTGGATTGTTTGATTGGTCAAGGGGTGTATTGGAAAAATCTCAAATACCTACGATAAAAATAATGTGTTGTTGAAGTTTATAAAGAGTCACATCCAAATTTTATAAGTCACCTCTATAAGAATCAATTATACTTGATATAAAATTTATTAAGTGCTTTCGGAGATATTGATATTGAGTATGACTCGAAAGTCTCGATGGGATTACTCTTGAATGACTGCATCACAACTCGTATGTGCTTTCTCGTGATCAGTCAAATCATTGATATCATTTGTCAGTTGAATCGTTAAACTCTGACCTGCATTTTTTATGAAGCTAATTAAGCGGCTGGCGCATTTGCTAAGTATGATTTATACATGTTAGTTTTAGGATTATGATTTATAAATGAGGTTTTGCTAGAAGACACCATTTATGAAGATGTCTTTTAGCAAGTTATTCTATAGACAATCGTTAAAAGACACAAATTAATTTTTATGAAGGTGTCTTTTAGCCAGTTATAACTAAAAAGTTGATAATCACACCTTAAGATGTGGATTGCTAAAAGACACCTTCATAAGTGTCTTATAACAAAACTCTTATATATGTTAGTTTTAGATAGAACTTTTGATGTCATTTATGATTGGCTTTTTCATGATATTATTGGTAGATAGAAAATATGTTGACTTTTCTATGAACTTTTTTCCTTTTTTTTTTTTGATTTTGTTAACAAATGATTGGGACAATGGTTAAGAAATTCATAAATACATGACCTTACCCCTTGGGTAACTTACGTTCCTTTTTTTAGTAATTCGATTTTATTCCGAGGATTATTATTTTTACAAATAAAGTTTATTGCTAAATTGAGTAACGAAGAATACTCTGGCCATTAGCATCGTACACCAACAAAAAAAAAAAAAAGAATACTCTAGACTCTACCCATTCCATAATCAATAAAAAGCAGTGCACGGATTAGTAGTTAATAGTACTACATGCCAGAAATTTATGTCTCTGGGCTTTAGTTAGTTACAGACAAATACAGACATCAAATTTTAGGCAAATCCAGCAAGCAAACCAAATTACTCATACTAGAGAAAAAAAAATCATATATGAGTTGTTAATTGCAAAATTCTAAAACGCTGAAAATTAAAGCCAGAACACAAACACTCGAAATATATTATATTAAGACAAACTTAGACGTATTTTTTTCGTATTGTCTTAATTTAAAATTTACTTTTCTGATTGTTAGCAACTCTTTCCTAACGATATGAATTTGTAAAAAATTGTCTATTAAGTTTTTACGGTAATTGATAAATGGTCAAAAATAATAATTTTGTAAGAGAATTAGTCGTAGATTTTTCTAGATTATCTTTGAAGAACGGTGGATAATTTACCCATTGACCAATGAAAATGAGCAATTTATTGGTGGGGTCAAAATAGTTCATAAATACTACATAAAAAAGTGAATGTTCATTGGTTGAGATAAATTACCCACCATTCTTCCATGAGAGTATTTGTGCGCACAACTAATTGAATTGCAAAAAAATGCTTATTTTTTTTTAGTTTTTACTATAAATATCTACATAAATTATAGACATAGTTTTTATCGGATAAAAATATTTGTATAGTTTTTTTTTTTACAGAATAAAATATTCATGTTCCCTAAATATTCATGTAGTTTTTGACAAAATATATTTCTACAGTTAGGTGTGTTTGTTTCAAATATACCAAATTTATTTTTAAGAATAACATTCATTGGAATATAAAGATGTGAATTTTATTCCAAGATATTTAGAAAAAATATGTTTAGTTAACTTTTTAATATTTCTAAAAGCCATATAAATAAGAACTATAATAGATAATTATATATAAATCTGTTTTCATCTTCATAGAAACTATATTCTCACCCTTTTCTTTGAGAAAATTTCTTTATTCCCGGAAACATTTTATACCCGACAATAAAATTTATTTTTATAACAAACATAAATATATATATTTCTATCTTTTTATTATCAGAAATCAACAAATATAACTTGAAACAATCACGCGGTGTATAAAAATTTAATTCGTCAAAGTATTGAAAAAAATAATCTCAAAGTCGTGACACTCGACTAGACTACCGTCTGGGAGCAAGAACAACGCCCAACACGTGTCACGTGCCCTCATTGTACGGATAACTGTTCTATTCTGACTTATGTTACGCTATGACCCACAAAATCAGCTCCTTTCAATGACCATCACATGTAATGAAATCAATTTTCTTTTTCATTTAAAAGACTTTTTTTATTATTTATTCAATCTATATAATTACAATTTTCTTATCATAATTTAAATTTGAATTTTTAGAAGTTAATGGACTAATGGGCATGGTAAATTAAACCGAATGGATGAGCACGTGAAACACATACTGCGTTCTGTGCCCCCAAACTCATTCTGTCCTCCAATTTTGTTATTATCATGAATATCTACGTGGCAATGATGAAAGTTTGTAGCATGCTGATCAGGAATCAATATGAATGGTGATAATTTTCGCCTCACCCTTTCACACAACTTTTAAACATGAGTATGGGATGTATTTTTATAAAATAAAATTAGGATAAACTATTAAATTCATAAGAAAGATTATAATGATATATTTCAGCAACAAAAAAAAGGAGAAGGATGTTCAAATTGAAAAATGACAGCACGCGTGCCACAATTTAATTTGATAATAAAATGAAATTATAAAAAAAAGTAGAGTATGATTATTATAAATAAATTAGAGTATGATAAAATATAAATTGTCTTTTCTTAGTATTAACCATGCGATTGTTACAATAGAAGAGTTCTAGTAATCCAGAGTTTGGTCGGAAGTTAAATACAGTTCACACAAAAGTTGTTTCATCCAAAATTAAACTTAGTTTTGTACGAACAATTTATCATTTGGTGGAACTCATTAACCACTTGATCTCAATTGTTTGATTATAAAAGAGAAATTTAGTTTTCGTATGTATGTTTTAAATTAATAAATAAAACTTATATACATGTGAGATATTTCACCAGATACATATGAGATATTTTGACATGTATTTGTATTTTTTTATTATAAATATTTTGCCAAATGTATATGAGACATTTCTCGGATACATTCAAATTATGTATTTTAAGAAAAATGAAAGGTAGAAAGGTAAGAGTTGGAATTAAGTTAGTAGAGTTGTTTCTTGGACCACACTTTGAAGAGACTAAATCACACTAACTAAAATCACACTAGAGTAAAATCGACTTTTAAGCCATTAAAAATCGTCCTATTAATTAAGTCGATATTTTCGGCGTCTTGAGATGTCTCAGATTTCATATGTGAGGAAGTTCTAAATTACATATACTACAGATTGTAAAACATAGTTTTTTGGTCATAGCTTGTAAAAATCCTTGGTAAAAATAGTGTAAATACCATTTGTGTGTCATGATATATTATTTATCTTTTCATTAATTCATGTATCGACAAAGAAAATTGAAGAGAAAAACTACTATCATTTTTTTAAAGAGTTTAATTTCAATTTAATGTATTATATGTTGTTTTCAAGTGTGAGTAATTATGTCCTACATCCGATAGAAAAGTGGACGTTGAACATTTTATAAGTGAGATGACATATAAATCTACTGCATTAAGGTTTTTGGTTAGAGTGTGGTGTCTTTCTCGCTTGTGTGGTTACTCTGGTTTGGATCTGGACGATCCCCCTGACTCCCCTCGTGACTCAATAGTGGTATCAGATAGGGGTGTTCAAAACCGAACCAATTCAATAGAAAAACCACAAACCGAACCAACCCAAACCGAAACCGCAAAAAACCGCATTTGGTTCGGATGTAATCAGATCGTTTTCTTACTCAACCACATGGTTTGGTTTGGTTTGCGGTTTTCATTTTACCAACCAAACCAAACCGAACCAAACTGCAACATAAGAAAAATATTAATTAAACATATGTGAGCTAGACAAATACTCATATAAACTCAATGAAACTTTTTATAAAATGATATATTTTTTCTCTTGTTAAGTTCATTCTCTTCTTTTTATTTCAAAAACGTATTTATGTGCTACTTGAACTTTAGAAAAGGATAAAATTTTAGTCATTTCCATTTCATACAAAATAGAAATTGTTTTTGTCCACGTTTTTAACTTGGTCTATGTTGTTGAAAACATTGTAAAATGAAAATTAAATTGTTGATGAAGTTTAAAACATTGTTGAAAATATGTTGTATTTCATCTTTTTAACTTGATTTTAATGTTGAAAACAAAAAATTATACTGTATCGAAAAAACCGCACTAACCGATCCAACCCAAACCGCATTGGTTTGGTTTGGTTCGGATTTTATTTTTAAAGTCAACCGAACCAAACCAAACCGCATGCTTTTTTATCTCGCGATTCATATGACTTTTATGCTCAAAACCGAACCAAACCGCATCGCGAATACTTCTAGTATCAGATCCTGCACACATTATTGCACTTTGTTCTATCAAATTGATATCAGAGCCTAGTTTCGATCACCATTGTTGAAGAATCCGTGAAGGATGACAACTCAAAACAACATTGAAACTCGTTTTCATTTCTTAAGGGATCAAGTGAATAAGTGTAAGCTGGAGATCAAATACTGCAAAATTGAAGAGCAAGTTGCTGACTTGCTAACCAAACCATTGAAGATAAGCAGTTTTGAGCACTTGGGCAAACTAAGAATGATGAAGCTTTCTAACTAATGAATTAGGAGGTGTATTAGATGTTTAAAATCCAGTTAGTTAACCTGTAAGCCAAGTAAGGAAGTTTGTTATGGAAATTAGTTACATATCTCTATGTATATAAACTCAATAATACATTGTAAATAGATTACATTCAATTATTATCAATAAACAAGTTAGTTTCAATCTCAATTTTCTCTAAGAACCCTAATTCTCATAAACTAGTTTACACACATTATTGCACTTTGTTCTATCAAATTGGTATCAGAGTCCGGTTCAACAAAGGGTAAGACGACCGGGTTCCGTTGCGGAGAAAAGCAACAGCAACGGTATAAGCTCCTTGTGTCAGTTTCATTGTGGAGAAAGCAACAACTGCGATACAAGCAAGGTAGAGCTTCCACTTGAGGGGAAGCACAATAAATTGATGGACTCACTTGTGGGGAGTGTTGCATGCAAGTGTGAGTAATTATGTCCCACATCAGATAGAAAAGTGGATGTTAAACACTTTATAAGTGAGAGAACAGATAAACTCATTGTCTTAAGGTTTTGGGTAAGAGTACTGCGTCTCTCACTCTTGTGTGTTGCTCTGGTCTGAATGTGGACAGTCTCTTTGACTCCCTTCGTGACCCAACATTATCAATGTAAAGTTTTACGCTGTAAGTCGATCACAACCAATCATATAAGTAACTTCAATGATGGTTAAGTTAAATGTCAAACTATATGACAGTTTTGATTAAGTGACTTAGACTATCAATACATATAAACTAAATACCGTTTTAATATTAATAGAAAATCTTTAAACAACAAAGACAGGCGGCTAAAAAAACCTCTACAGAAACAAAGACAGTTATTTCTTCAAACAAAGCACCAGAAACAAAACCTCGAACAGCACAATAAATAATTTTCAGGAACAGTATACTACCATTATACGGTAGTATATACAAATATAAATAATGTGCGAAAGTCGTTTTGGTTTTGTACAATTGATACTAGTACTGTCTTTATCAACAAATTCATTGCATTATAGAGACAATCTTTGACGTCCATAATAAAAAAAAGCATTAGTTAAAAGTTAGTACTACTAATAACAAATTATAGGCACGGGATAAAGGGAGAATGTTGCAAAAAGTTGGATGAAAAAGAAGAAAATTTTGTTGCTGTCTAATCAATGTCTATTATATCTTAATGCCTCAATTAGTTAGTGCCGTGTTGCAAAATAAAATGTCTTCCATGCACCACAATGTTTGACCTTGTTGTGAATTCTTCTAATCATTCCATATATCCTCCAATGGGAAATCAAAAGAAGCATTTAAACATAGGTGTAAATCATGGATTAATATATGTCTAATCAAACTAGCAGAGTCAAAAAGTTCCAATAAAAAAAATGAGAAAAGGAAAAGCCAAAAACTTTTCGACATTCCTTAGAGTCTGTTTGTTTTGGCTTTTCTGTATCAAGAAGTGCTTCTACAATCCTCAAAAGTGAAAAATTGAGTTTTCAATGGTGTTTGCTTTGAGTTTTAAGAATTGCTTCTATCTTCCAAAAACAATTATCCTTAAAGCTACTGTTGTGAATTCGATGAAAAAATCACACCAATAACAAACTTGATGTGTGGAGTAAAGAATAATCAAGCAACCAAAAAACAAAGTGTATGGAACAATTATAAACACAAGCCAAAAGTAGAAAACAGTGAGAGAGAAAAGAAGAGAGAACACAAAAGAATTTGTTGACCGAGTTCGGTCCAAATTGACCTAGTTTGGGGGAGATGAGTAACCTTACAAAAGAGATATCAATGGGTTACAAGAATAAGTCTCGCCGCCTAATTCTACCCAAAGTCCCAATCTCTTCCCGTAACCAAGATATTCAATCCTAATAGTGTTTCCCAAGGTGAATCAACCCTCAAACCCTAGTGTTTGTTGCCAAAGAGACAAACTCTATACAAACCTTAGTTTTGTTGTTGCCTTTCTAAACTCTTGTTTCAGCCCCCTCTATCTCAAGGTTTACTCTGATACAAAGCCTATATTTATAGTAAAAGTAACCCCCATAAAATTGTAACAAATCTGGCCTAAAAATACGTTTCTGTTATATTTTCTACTGGCAAATTCAGGCTCCGAATTCCTCCATTCAACCACCGATTTTTGCCGAACCAACAAACAAAAATAATCACTCAAATTCGGGCCCCGGACAACCCCATTTGGGCCTCAAATTGACAGTTTCCAGAAACCTCAATTTCTTCAATTTTGAGTCACTTTCACAACAGCTACAATTCCTAACTTTTGGCTTTCCTAGAATCAATTATGCATTAAATTTAATATTTTGATTATTACAACCTATTATTTTCCTTTATTGCCATTTATCAATTCTCCTTCTTTTTGTTTTGTAATTAATTTGATTAACCAAATTATCCCCCCGAAAAATGTTTATGATCATGAGTTACCAAGTTTTGGATTTTTCTTTACAGTGTCTCCATTCAGATTTACTGTATTTTTCTTTTAACTTTCTTTTACGCTATATTTTATCATTTTTTGCAACTAATTCTAGTATTATTTAACTTAAATATATTTTATCAAAAATATATAATATATGAACAAATATTTTGTTAAAAAATTAGTTTAATGATCGTATTTATTATGTTTTAAATTATTATATAGAAAATTTATTTATTTAAATTAAATAATATATCTATATTTAGTATTGATCTACATATACATTCAACGATGCACATTTACTTGAATTTAGCTATGTCTATTTTAGTAATTATACATTCAAAATCAATTTTGATAAAAACTATCTAAACAATATTCAATTTGTTTAATCAATTCTGCATTATTGTATTCAAACATAAATCAATTCTCTCAAAATCAATTTTGTCATAATCAATTATATTAGAGTCAATTCTGTCAGAATCAATTCGGTCCAAAGCGGAACCAAACACACACTTAGTTGTAGTAGCACTACTACATGGATCGACATAAGTTCCATGGGGTGTATCTTTTTAACCTTTGGTCAACTGAAAGACAAATGATAGCAACATTTTTTTTCAGTGCAAATGATAGCAACATTGATTAATAAGTTGAAAATAATTTTTACAAAAATTATGGAGTATATTTAATTTTAATTAGTATATCTATATATTATATTAGTATACTCCATTCATACATTTTACAATAAATTGCTCATTGTAAAAAAAATGTTTAACGTTATTTTTTTTTCATTGTACCTAATAATTAATATTATGTTAATATCTTCCTGGGCTAAGACCGACGGCTCTCCAGCCCTTTGACTAAAAATAAATAAATGAATAATTGCTTGTCTACCTTAAAATTAATAGTAACAATTAAATAAATGTTTTTGTTCCAAAATATATATTTTTTTTACGAAAAGTTAAATAAAATGTTTGATCATTTTAAAGCAAAAACTAAATTCATCAATATCGATTAAATGATACAGTGGATCGATTACCATTCGCACGGAGGGAACTTTCTAACGATTTCTGCTCTTCTCTCATCACATTTTGCTCGCGCCCTACAGCCATGTCCAAAACGCCCTTGTGCTAGTTAACTTGCGCAAATGTAAAATAATGCGTAAGTTAAATTGAGTAGCGTGAGTTAAGTGGCGCATAGTGGTTTTTTTAATTTAATTTATTTACTATTTTCAAATTTTTTTATTTACTTTATTCTAAAATATTTTATTTACTTTATTCTAAATTATTTGTTCACTTTATTCTAAATTATTTATTTTCTAAATTATTTGTTCACTTTATTCTAAATTATTTATTTGCTATATTCT
>Ga0228711_1010541_pt1 | contig 12106 bp, 9 predicted proteins | sample MedpolnodulmetaG_2_FD_177996 | JGI IMG/M metagenome (GOLD analysis project Ga0228711, IMG submission 177996) | Root nodule microbial communities from Medicago polymorpha collected in Santa Monica, California, United States - brown nodules | ecosystem: Host-associated > Plants > Roots > Nodule...
AGGGATCTCCCAAAAAATTATTATCTTATTATTTTATCGAGTTTTTCAATTTTTTACATTGGCCCAAGTCGGGACCGGACAAATTTATTATTTTAGAGAATTTATTAATTTACCGAGTATTAATTAAAGAATTTCTACTGTATTTAAGAAAAGGATTAACTCATTCTTTCAATCAGAAAATTGAACATTTTACCCAAAGAAATTGAACAGATTTTTCTTTCAATTATTGATTAATACGGGCCAAACATCTTCTCCAATTCAAATATATATACTAGATGACAATTTCTAGGGTACAACAATATACTAGGTCTTTAAATTAATAATTAAATGATTTCTTTTAAAAGATTTTATTTTATATTATTTACGATTATAATAATTAAATCTTATTTAAGAAAAGTGTGAGCATAATATTTTTTAAATTTTTTATGCATAATAGTGAATATTGATTATTTTTTTAAGATAAATTAAAAAAATTAATATCATTCTTTTAAACAATAAAATGATGTTTTTTCTTATGAAATTGTAATTTCTAAAAATATAAACGTCGACTGAAGCTCTTTATTTCATAAAAATAATTGTCAATTTATTCATTTATAAAACAATTGTATATTCTTTTTTGACAAGATAAAGCAAATGTATATATACACTTCAATTTGCGAGTGCATCGTAGAATCTCTCTTAAAGAATTTGTCATACAGAGAACAAAACACTTGAATATTACATGTCTACTAGATTTAATAATAGTTATCAACAACCAACTTTTTTTGGTGAGGCATACCTTACCCTTTCATAAATTGGGTAATTTACCTAATGATAAATATATTCAATTTTAAAATGAAGGAGATGAGGATCAGATGTTAAATGAAGGAGATGAAGAAAGTTAATTTTGAAATTAGAATAATAACTAATTGTAACAAAAAACCAAAATACATTACCCTTAATGAATTGAGGGTAAAATACCTCAATAACAAATATGATTTGATTATGAAACCAAGGAGATGAAGATCACAAGTTAAATAAAAGAGATAAGAAGTTTAATGTTCTTTAACGATGAAAAAAAATGATTTTTATTTTTTATTTTTAAAAGGGGGTAAATTATCCCTAAATCATCGAGGGGGTAACATGGATAAAACCAATTTTTCTCCTTTTCTTATTCTTCTTTCCTCTTCTTCCTCCTCCACCCTGCTACAACGACCACCGACATGATTTCCTCCATGCCGGAGCCTCAAACGGGTGTTGTGGACTCTTCCCGCTAAAGTGAACACTAATGTCACCGACAATAATGATAGCAACATGATCAACCGCACACAGGGACATGCATCCATTCAAATTTAAACTTAAGAATAGGGACTAGAGACCAATAGTGAACGACAATCACTTGTCAATTAATTTCAAATTATTCAGAATAATACGGAGACTGATCATCTTATTATATGGTAGTTTATTAGTCACAATGATCATTATATAAGTCATTACAGGACCCTTTTCATAGTCATGTTATTAACAAAAAGGGACCAAGCTGACAAGAAATAACCAAAAAGTGGTAGAGAAAAGATGTGGATAAAATAACCAAACAATTAGATTCAAGTGGTTAATGAGCAAAGAGAAACTGAGTTAATTTATGATGAAACAATTTTTAATCAGACTTTACTTACCTTCCAACCAAACTTTGAATTACTAGAGTCATTTTCTAGTGAGAAACAGGTGGTTAACACTAACTACAAACTATATAATATACAAAGCAGAATCTTTATTTAGATACTTTTCCAATATCATGTCTCAATTTAGTATTTTGCTGTGAAAAAGACAATGTAACCATCTAAGTCTCCATTTAAAGAATATTAAGCATATCTCACCTAAACGGTACTCACAACCTATGAAGCATTGATATAATTGAACATAGAGTAAATTACACTCCCCTCCCCTCAAAGATTTTTGAATTACACACCCCTCTCCTCTTATGTTAAAATATACACTCTCCTCCCTTGAAAAGTAAACTTTATACTCCCCTCCCCTATAAGATGCTTCAATTACAACTCACTCCCTTAATAATTAAATATGGACTACACTTTAATCTATTTTAACATAAATAAATAATTTTATAATATATATTCATTTTGAATCACCATTTAAAAATTATAAATTCGTTTCTTTATGATCTAAATGTCAATGACAATTATATTTAAATATTTTGTTGTTAATTTTATAATTTAGAGCATAAAATTCACTTTTAAATAACCATACTTAATCGACCTTAGTAATTTTTAACATATTTTAATTTTATTTTGGGTTGTTTCATATTTTATAATAGGGTTTAAAACTATATGTTAATGAAATTGTGAATAAAAAATAGAGAAAGATATGTATTCAAAATTTGATTATTTTAAAATGAACCCGCAATGCTATTTTTCTTTGAAGTGTGTTAGATTATTTTTTTTCTAGATTATTAGAAATAAAAGAAAAATTATTGAGGGATTAAAACATAGATTTTAACTTAAGAGGGGAGGGAAATGTTATTCAAGCTTCTCTCACGGGAGATGAGTGAAATATTTTCTAATATGTTTTGAATAAGAGGGGAGGGGAGTGTATATTTTAACATAAGAGGAGAGGAGAGTGTAATTCAAATATATTTGAGGGGAGGGGAGGGGACTGTAATTTACTCTTGAACATATGATATATGTCAGTATCTTGTCCGTGTGTCAGACACGTTCTCCATCATAAGTGTCCGTGCTATAGAGCTCACAACAATAACAAAGTAATTACTATTATGTCACAACTAATCACACAAATCAATTACACCAAAATCAATAGTTTGCCCAAACACACCTAATTAAGAAACAATGTTTATGTTCGTCAAAAAAAAAAAAAAAATGTTTATTGGACAATGCATTTGTTAGAATGACCACGATCATCATTACTCCTTACATGCATTTGTCAATGACTATTGAATGATCAATTCAAATTATTCAAAATGAATGTTAAAAACATATATTTCCACTATTCCACTCTCTATATATAACAGAACCAATTTAACCACAAATACACGCACAATATAACCTTATCAACAACAAAAACATGAAGATGATTCTAACTATTTTCTTAATTTTTTATCTTCTTTCACTTTCACTTGCTCATGCATCCGTAGTAGATTTCTGCGTAGCAGATTACAATGCACCAAATGGCCCGGCTGGATATTCTTGCAAACCACCATCAAAAGTAACCGTAAACGACTTCACCTACCACGGCCTAGTCGCCGCTGGAAACACCACAAACATTTTCAAAGCCGCTGTTACCACTGCATTAGACGCACAATTTCCTGGTGTAAACGGTCTTGGAATCTCCATTGCGCGTTTAGATTTAGCCGTTGGTGGTGTTATTCCACTTCACACACACCCCGGTGCTTCGGAAGTGTTGGTTGTTATTAAAGGAACAATCAGTGCTGGTTTTGTTTCCTCTGACAATGTTGTTTACCTTAAAACACTTCACAAAGGTGATGTTATGATTTTTCCACAAGGATTGTTGCATTTCCAGATTAATGTTGGTGGTTCTAATGCACTTACTTTTAATAGCTTTAGTAGTGCCAATCCTCGTTTACAGATATTGGATTACGCTTTGTTTAAAAGCGATTTTCCAACTGAGTTTATTACTGCAACTACTTTTCTTGATGCTGCTACAGCGAAGAAGCTTAAGGGTATTCTTGGAGGTAGTGGTTAAACTATGATGTTATTCATATGAAAGAGTGAGGAATGTGTCAAGTGTTGTGAAGGAATGTGTTGAGAAATTTGTGACATGAGATGAATAAATGTACGTGTTGTATTTAAATTAAAGTATAAATATAGATGTTTGCGATTTCAAATTGTAACAAACTACATTTATCTATTTCAATTATACAAACCATATAATAAATATAATATAAACTCTTACATTTTTCAAATACCAACAATATAGTATTATTGTAGACAAATTATTTTAAAGATATAATTGAAATAATGAAAAAGTTCACCCAACATGCCTTATTCTCTTTAAATAGCGATATTATAAACAAAAAATTACACATGCCTGGAAGGCAAGTGAGCAACAAACTACACTAACATTCCTGGATTTGGAAGACATAATATTGTATGCAAGACCCTTTAAATCTATATAGAAAGTCAAGAACCTTTAATGTTATGAAGTCTTTATATATAAATATATAATTTGTACAAATAGAAACAATAATATTAAAATGATTAACTTTAATATGTATATGTGTGTATCTATATAGTTATAAAAGTGTTTTTTTAAGGAAAAAGTTTTCTTCTTAATTTACCTTTAATTCAAGGTTTAGTCCAAAATGAACCTCTAAAAACCGGTCTAAAGGTGGATCTTTACTATTTTCAGTAAAAAGTAAATTTTATAATAATAAAAAATGGTAAATAAAAACATTATTTTATTAAAATTTACTAAAAATAGGAGAGTCAATCATTGAACTGGATCCACATTAGACGACGCCTTAATTTAAAGTACTAAATTTACACTTTTGGTATTTTTTTTCCCAATAAAAAAATGATACTCCAAAGAGTTTCTACTAGGAATTTTCTTTAAGAAGCTAAATTAGCCCACTCAAATTGACATAGAAAGAATCGAAGCTAAGACCTTGAATTAAAGAAAAACAGTTTTTGACAAATTATAATATTTATTAGTAGTATTGACAAATTATATATATTTTTCGTTACCCAATACGCCTTTTTATTTTCAGAAAAACAGTTTTTTTTTAATCACATAATAGATTGAAGCTTCAATTATTTTTTGACAAATGATAACATTTACTAGTAGGAACTCCAAATAGAGATATCATCAGAATGAGATAGGTAATAAAAGTAAGACTTTTTTTTTTCTTTCTTCAAGAGTAAGACAGATTCTAGTGATAATAAAAAAGATTAGTAACACATGATTTTAATTAAAATTTAATGATAATACTGAAATTGCCCTTGTTCATATAATTCTTTAAAAAAATCTTTTTTAATTATCATTCTAGATCTTCACCTCCTCTCACTCACAAACATCCACGGATATGTAACTAATCTCAATGAAAGATTAAAGAATGAATCACAAGGTCTTTCACTAATACTCTACTTCACAGCAAAGTAAATTTATGCATTTTAAATGACAATTTTATGAATTCTCATTTTTTTTGTTTCTTTATTTTTGTGTTTGGAAACCATGTAATTTGTATGCATCCTTTAATTTCTAATTTAACGGTTCATTTATCTAAACCACATACACATTATGCCCGTCTCGAAACATAAGTAAAATGAGTTCACATAACTTGTGTAAACTGATTTTATGTATTTTCATACTTAAACTGAGTTTAAGTAAGATATGTAAACTTAGTTTGTGTAGGCTAAATGAACCAAGTTCACATACTTGAAATGTTGGGCGGATCTTTCAGCTGGTTACCAACAATTTGTTCGAGATAAGTGGCACTCTTTTCAGGTGGGGGGATTTGTGCTAATTGAAGAATTTAAAAGGATTAAAGGGTGTATGAAGGTTTGGCACAAGAATCATACCTAAAATTTGGAAGGGAGTATGGTAAGGTTAAGGACCACATTTCTTCCCTCAATGCTAAAGGGGAGGATTTTAATTTAGATGTGGAAGATTTAGAGGAACTTTATTCTCTATCAGCCAATCTGTTCTCTTTGTCTAAATTAAAAACTATAGCAAGCAATGGACAACAATCCATAATGACTTGGTTGGAAGAGGAAGACGCTAATTCCAATTCAAGGTTGGAATTATCTCTTCTAGGCGGCAATCCGATGCTATCATTTCCTTATTTGTTAATGGGATGCAAGTGGAAGGTGTTGATGGTGTCCGAGGGGAGGTTTTCAATCATTTTGCTACTCGTTTTCAGGCAGGTGCCATAGATATACCATGAATAGAAAATCTCAATTTTAATTCTTTAAATTTGGCGCAATGCAGTGAGTTAACAAAGCCTTTTAGCCTTGATGAGGTGAAATAGGAATTGCGGGATTATGACAGTTTCAAGAGTCTAGGGTCGGATGAAATCAATTTTGGATTTATCAAGATTTTTGGGCAAATCTGAAAGATGATTTTATGTGCTTCTTGTCAGAATTTCATCGGAGCGAGAAATTGTCGAAAGGTATAATAGTACTTTTATAACTCGTATTATAAAGGCGGAAAGCCCTCAACGAGTTGCTTATTTTAGGGCGATATCTTTGGTGGCTGTTTCTATAAAGTATTAGTTAAAGTTCCTAGAAAATAGATTGAGATGGATGATGGGAAGTGTAATCTAGGAATCTCCACTATTGATATTGAGATATTAGTTGAACTATGAATATGTGTTGTTGAAAATATGATATGTAAATATAGTTTGATGAATGAGATGTTTCTTTTCAGTTGAATGAATATTCTTAATTACCCTTATCAGATTCGGAATGTTGTGATTAATTTGAGATGAATGGATATTATCGATTACCCTTGTTGATTACCTTTTAACCATGAGGATGATTTTAATGTGTGTTTTCTCTTAAGGAGTATTCTAGGCCAACAAGGAGAGAAATTAGATGTTAGGGTCTTGAAGTGGAGTGTTTTTTCATCATCTAAGTTGGGTCTGACAAGCCCAATGATTAAGGAAGTACTATTGAATAAGACATAATGTTTCGAGTTGAGGAGGGGGTCGATGAGGGCAGGGACAACTTTGAATAGTTTGACACAACCAGCTTTGAATACTCTGTAAGGACTTGGCCGACTTTGAATAGTCTGACTCGGCCAACCTTGAATAGTTTGTAAGGACTTGCCAACCTTGAATAGTCCGACTCGACCAAAACCTTGAATAGTCCATGAGGACTCGACCATTTTTAAATTATTTGTCCACCTGGATGGTAACACAGTACTATCAATCTCCTAATCAAGTACTTTAGAGTACAATAGTATAAAAGAAAGAGATGTATAAATCTAAGAGCATATGCATATCATTATCTGAACTATGATTGTGTTATTGTGAATGATGTGGAGTGACTTGTGATATTATCTTCTTAATTGTCTTGATTGTCATTATGTGATTGTTTTTGTGGTGACTATTTTGGGATTGAATTGTGACATTATATTCGTGAAGATTTTGGAATGTTATGTTTTGGTGATTTTGTGACTAACGTGGATTGAGCTGATATATAATAGTTTTAAAGGTTTTGAATATTATGTTTGTGATCTGATACGATTTCAATTTGATTTCTTGCGTATTCTATACATTTAATTTATACTATAACATGTTTTCAAAACTTAGCCCATCATTTTTGTATTTGTCAGGCTTGGCACTGTGTTTACGAAATCGTAAACTCAATGCATGTTGATTAGTGTTCAAGTTTGGAAAAAGCTCTGTTATGATAATGACGCTGAAAAAGGGATATAATTATTGATTTTGTAGTTATATAAAAAGATTATTATGTATGATGTAAAAGAAATTATTTTTAAGAAAGAAAAAAACAAGGATTTGATGTTAATGTTATTACTATTATAATTTCAATTAAAAAAGGTGAATTATGTTGAGTTACGAGTCAATACCTCTCCTTTATTTAGGGTTTTCTATTGGTGGTGATTCCCGCAAGTTGAATTTTGGGCAACCCTTGTTTCATCAAATTCAATCTAAATTGTCGGGTTGAAAGAGTAGAAATCTTTCTTTGGATGACCGATTGGTTCTCGTGAAATTTGTCTTGTCCTCACTACCAGTCTACTTTCTTTCATTCTTCAAGGCTACCACATGTATGATTTCCTCCATCAAATCTATTTTTAATTATTTTTCTGGGGGAAATGAAGATATTAGGAAAATTTCTTGGATCGATTGGGATACTATTTGTTCAAAAAAGGAGAATGATGGGTTGAAGGTTCAACAGTTAAGGGAGTTTAATATGACTTTGCATGGTAAATGGTGTTGGAGGTTGAAGGAGAAGCATTGTTGTTTGTGGTATAAAGCTCAATCAGCTCAATAGAGAGAAGAAGGGGGAAGTTTACGTGAAGGTGGAAAAGTGGGTTCAATTTAGTGGAATAATTTAACAGTATTAGAAATGGTGTTGGGTTGAGAGTTAAATGGTGGGTTGATGAGAATTTAAGGCGTGAGGTGGGGGACGATGTTTCGATGTTATTTTGGTGGGATCCTTGGTTAACTAGAGGGGTCTTGAAGGATAGGTTCATCCGCCTTTTTGATCTATCTAGTAATAAGATGGCAACAATGGCTGATATGAAGTTGTTAGGTTGGGGGGAAGGGGTTGAGGCTTAGAAATGGTGGAGGAGGTTGACGGCTTGGGAGGAAGAATAGTTAAGGGAAATCCGTGTTTTGTTGCATTCTATTGTTTTGCATGATGATGTTAGTGACAAATGGCTTTGAATTTTGCATGCCTAAAAAATACAATGTAACTAAGTAGCACATATAATTTCTTGCTCTCGGCGAATCACAACATTACAGCGGAAAATAATAATATCATCTAACGTAAAGTGGTTCATTTGAAAGTAAGTATCTTTGTATGGCGTGCTCTTCGTAATTGTATCCCTACGACTGATAATTTGATCAGGAGGGCGTGTGATAATGGCTAACACTCAACTTTGTGTGAGAGAGTGTGGCAAACCGGAGGATGTAGATCACCTATTTATTCATTGTGATTTTTTCAGTCAATTATTCTTTTGATTTGGCTATTTACTGTTTGGGGTCATTTGGAGAGAAAGGAATGCTAGAATTTTCAAGCAAAAGGAATGCTTTATAATGTTACTTTTTTATTTTCACTATCCATGTGGTGTCTAAGTTCTCTGTTGTGTTTAGGATGTGCTTTATAATGTTACTTTTTGGCATTTTTTTTGCCGTTTTCCGCTTTTCCTTTGTTTGTAACGGATACTTATTTTCCTTAGCCTTTTCTAGCACGTCTTGTGCTAAGAAAGAAATGTTGTTCGGTTAATATATTTCATTTTAGTTTCTTCGAAACAAAAACCACATAAATTGTGTTTACCTATTATTCATTACGAACTGAGTTTGCAAGTGCAAGCTCCTGCGAGAAGTGCACAAAGAAGAAATATTCAAATATTCAAGAAAATACAACACATACATTTATTCATCTCATGTCACAAATTTCTCAAGTTACATTTCTTCAAAACGAACTTGACACAGTAAGAAACAAATTAAACACAACAAGAAACAAAACCAACAACAATTAAAAGAAAACACACTAATCCTGAAGATTCCTCACTCTTTCATATGAATAACATCATAGTTTAACCACTACCTCCAAGAACACCCTTAAGCTTCTTCACTACAGCAGGATCAATAAAAGTAGTTGCAGTAATCAACTCAGTTGGAAAATCACTTTTAAACAAAGCAAAATCCAATATCTGTAAACCAGGATTAGCACTACTAAAGCTAACAAAAGCAAGTGCATTAGAACCACCACTGTTAATTTGGAAATGCAACAATCCTTGTGGAAAAACCATAACATCACCTTTGTAAAGTGTTTTAATGTAAACAGTGTTGGCAGAGGAAACAAAACCAGCACAGATTGTTCCTTGAATAACAACCAACACCTCCGAAGCACCGGGGTGAGTGTGAAGTGGAATAACTCCACCGGCAGCTAAATCTAAACGCGCAAGGGAAATTCCAAGACCGTTTAAACCGGCAAATTGCGCGTCAAATGCAGGAGTCACAGCAGCTTTGATAATGTTTGAGGTGTTTCCGGCTGCAGCTAGGCCATGGTAGGCGAAGTCATTTTCGGTTACTTTTGATGGTGTTTTGCAAGAATATCCTGCGGGGCCATTTGGTAAATTGTAATCTGCTACGCAGAAATCTACTACTGATGCATGAGAAAGGGAAAGAAGAGAAAAAATGAAGGAGATAGCTACAATCATCTTCATTTTGTTGATAGTGTTAGGTTTGTGTGTGTTTGTGTGGTCAATTTGGTTCTACTATATATAGAGAGTGCAATGGTGAATATGTTATTACTATTGTTATTGAATAAAGTTGAATTTATTCAACATGGATAGATTTTTTTGTTGAAAGGATAGATATTTTGAGGTAGGACTTGTTGTTCACGTGAATGTTGAACCTTTTTCCTTTGGATAACAACAAGAAGTGTCTTTTTGTTTGAATCCAGGACAATAGGATCTTCAAGTGGCATGTTCCTCCAGTTTTCAGGGTTATTATTTGAATTAACCTTTCTTATATAGGACTTGGTGAAAAAGTTTGCAATTTCACCACATGCTTAATTGCTTATGTTAAGCCATGCATCCATATTATATAGAGTTTTGTTTAAGTTATATTGAGTGCAGTGCCATGTTTCTTCGTCTCAATTTGGGTCATATGAAGGAAGTTTCACAATGACTTTATCTGCATTCAGAAAAACTCAAGTCTCGTTTAAAAAGATAAATCTTTAAAATTATTTATAAAGAGTGTAATTTTTTATTTTACAAACCAATTTTATATGAGTGAGTTAAGTTAACCTAAAGCCTAAGATGGTATCATCATAAAAAAATAATATAAGGTGATATCAAAGTTTATACATCTTTCCATCTACCATATATAATATGTAGTAAACCTAATTATAGAGTTGAGTGTAAGGGGGTTTAATGAAGAAAAAAAAAACCTTAGGTACCACATTAGAAAAAGATAAGACCTAAAAAACAAGTCAGGGAAATCGCAAACCAAAGAACCAGTATGAATAATACTAAAATGATAACATTTGTAGGTTCTATTTGCCTTATATAGATGTTAATGTTATACAATAGAGTTTTGAGTTAGCTACTACTCCTTGGGTCTCATATTAAATGGTACAATTAACTTTTTCACACATGCTAATACATGATTTTGCATTTAATATCTTTTATTATCGATTAACAAAAATTATAAAAGTTGATACTTTGAAAATATACATCGAGACAATTAACAATATCTTATATGATATTATTTTTCATAATATATTAATAAAAAAAATATGATCAAAACATATTACATGAATAATGCACATGGTCAAACAAGGTCCCTTGATATGGGATGGATGGAGTAGTTACAATTATGAAATAAAGTCAATTGTCATGTTTTTATATGAAAGAGGAATCCAACTTGCTCACACACATTGTACTAAGCACTTATTCTAAACCTACTCGTAGTACAGTCATGTTATAAACTGCTAATTTAAGCCTTAAAAGTAGGATAAGTAATAAATTGCTAATGATAAGATTTTTTTGACCAATTTCTTTTTTTTAGCGTTAACCATTCGTTCTCAAAGGAAAGATACCTTCATAATCTGGATATTGGCCGTGAGATAAGGATAGTCTAACTAAAAATTGAACTTGAATTCCCTTGAACGATTCGTTGTTGGTGAAGCTAATTGACCACTTGAGCTTAATTGTTGAGTTCTTTTACCAATTTCTAATCATAAGTTTTTTTTTTTTAATTCATAAAATGTGAGTCATTGATGACATGAAAGTCCCAGTCTGTCCTTTATCTTTGGGAAGATATTCCTGATTAATGGGGGAGCTTGAGTTTGTGTACCTTCCAATAAAAATTCTTCAAGGAATTTGAGGGGAAAAAGTGCATAGTAGTAAGGAAAATGAAGGTGATGGTCCACAACACAGTCACATGGGATGAGGAACAAAGGACGGCATAAGAAGACGTCTGACAGCTAGAATAGAATGACCCCTTTCTGCAAGACTTACTGACAATATATATGGCCATACATACATTTGTGGTTACCTCAAATTCCCTATCTTATAGGGAACCTTATTTTTACTCAACTAGGTAAAAGTAAAACCATATTGTAAGATGCCAAAGTTTGATAGAATACATTGATAGATATTTCAATTTCATTTTCATATAGACTCAAGTAGAAATGGTGTCTTACATTTCTATTATCACCGTCATAGAATCTAAACTCACATTAACCAAATAATTAGACTTGTTTAATGAGCCGTACCAAAGAACAAATTGTTCGTAAGAACTTGAGTTCGATTTTTGATGAAACAATTTTTAACCAGACTTTACTTACCTCTCGGTCGAACTCGAATTATCAGAATCTATTTCCTTTAAAAACTGAAGGGTTAACAAACAAAAAAAAAAAAAAATTTTAAATCAAAA
>Ga0228711_1010543_pt1 | contig 12101 bp, 12 predicted proteins | sample MedpolnodulmetaG_2_FD_177996 | JGI IMG/M metagenome (GOLD analysis project Ga0228711, IMG submission 177996) | Root nodule microbial communities from Medicago polymorpha collected in Santa Monica, California, United States - brown nodules | ecosystem: Host-associated > Plants > Roots > Nodule...
TGATCGGAGACCAAACATGCCCGTCATAATTCAATCGGGACTGCGAAGCTCGCTTTGACCCGATCCATTACCACCATGGTTTTGAAACCCTTGATATCGTGGTTCTCGTAGAAGAAACGTCGGGTGAACTGCTCATACTCCTCCATATCCCGTGCTGTGACGATGAGAATGAAGTCAGCGTCTCCAGTGACATAGTATCCGATCATCACCTCTCGTGTGTTTCGGATCGATGTTTTGAACCGGTCGACAATATCCGCCCGCTCGCGTTCCAATGACACCAGGACGATCATGGTGACCGGCCTTCCGACCGCCTTCGGGGAGATTATGGCAACATCGGCTTCGATGACGCGTTCACTTCGAAGCCGCTTGAGTCTCCGCTGACACGCGGTCGGAGACAAGCCGACCTTGTCCGCGAGTTCTTCTGAAGTAAGACGGTTATTCTTCTGAACAGCGTCAAGCAGCGCTGCATCGGCCCGGTCTAGTTCCATGCGGGATTCCTGCATCAATTTCATTGAAAGAGATGGAGTCCTGCATATAGATCTGCATGCGCGCAGAACTCAAGTAATTTTGGCGCGATGGCGCCACGATGTAATGCCGCGTAAAAGTTCCGTTCTGAGGACGAGCAAGATTGATTTGCATGCCTCCCGATGCGGTCATCACTGCAACGGATCACCTCAATCGCTGCCAGTGTCCATGCTTTTGAGCGCGGACATTGGAAGGAGGCATCGTCCGACGGGATAGCACCGCGAGCACATTGCACCAAGTTGTTGAAACGCATCTCGAACACACTCACAACCGCAAATACCGACCGGGTTCGCCACACGGTCCCCCTAAGGCACGCCTAAGCCGCATCCTCTAGGTGTAGGTCCTTAAAGCGCCTTTCGCAGCTAAACCAGATGGCACGCAACAGACTGCGTGCCGACATCCCTTAACACCGGCTCCTCCAAACGGCATCGCTCAACCGCCAAAGGACACCGCGTGTGAAAGCGACAACCAGATGGGGGGGTTATAGGGCTTGGCACATCACCTTTCAGCGGCGCTGCCTTGCTCGGTGAGCGTGGACGTGCATGGGGTACTGCAGAGATCAGAGCTTTCGTATATGGATGCAGAGGATCCGAGAATAGCGATGACTTAGCCGCCATCTCGACAATTTTTCCGAGATACATAACGGCGACGCGGTCGGAAATATGTCGGACGACACTGAGGTCATGAGCGACGAACAGATATGTCAGGCCCATTTCAGCTTGTAGATCTTTAAGGAGGTTGACGATTTGCGCCTGGACTGAAACATCCAATGCGGAGACGGGCTCATCGCAGACCACGAATTTCGGTCTAAGTGCAAGCGCGCGGGCTATTCCAATTCGCTGGCGCTGACCCCCTGAAAATTCGTGCGGGAAACGCGATGCATGCCGCCTTGCCAGGCCCACCATATCGAGCAGTTCATACACTCGGGAATCGCGTTCGGCTGACCTAAAGCCAGCAATCGCCATTGGCTCACTCAATAGCTCATTGACACGCATTCGCGGGTTGAGTGAGCTGTAAGGGTCCTGGAAGATAATCTGAAAATCCTTTCGCCTAGTCCTGAGCTTGCTTGCGGATAGACTGGCAATGTCCTCGCCATCATAGTGGATACTGCCCGCTGTCGGATCGAGCAAGCGAACGACGAGACGAGAAGTCGTCGATTTGCCGCACCCGGATTCTCCCACGAGGCCAAGCGTCTCGCCTTTCCGAATGTCAAACGAGACGTTGTCGACGGCGTGGACGACTGCCATCTCGCGGGAGAAAAGGCTGTTCTTGGCGATCGGGAAGTGTTTAACCAATCCCCTAACCTCGAGGAGAGATGGAGCGACGTTCAACAATCGGGCGTTGGAGATCATTGTTTTACCTCGAAGCTAATTGAGAACGTGGCTGCTTGGACGGCTCGTATCTGACACAGGCAACGCTATGGTCCGGCGCGTACCCCACCAATTCGGGTACTGCGCCCTTGCATGCCGCGGTCGAATAGGGGCACCGCGGGTGAAACCGGCAGCCCTGCGGCCATTCTCCTAGAGACGGTACTATGCCCTCGATCGTATGTAGACGGGCGACATCTTCATCAATGTGAGGAATGCTGCGCATTAGCCCCTCCGTGTAAGGATGGAGCGGCCGATCAAACAAATCGCGCGTGGTAGACTCCTCGACAACCCGACCGGAGTACATCACCATGACCCGATCCGCGAAATCGCTGATCACGCCGAGATCATGGGTGATGATGATCACCGACATGCCCAAATCCGCTCGAAGCTTGCGCAACAACTCGAGGATTTGCGCCTGAACCGTGACGTCAAGTGCCGTCGTAGGTTCGTCAGCAATAAGGAGCTTGGGATTTGTGGCAAGCGCCATCGCGATCATAACACGTTGGCGCATACCACCGGACATCTGATGTGGATAGTCGTCTATTCGACGGTCAGGCGAAGGAATTCCGACGATATCTAAAGTCTCTATCGCCCGCTTCCTAGCTGCCAATCGCGTAGTGCGCTCGTGGTAGATGATTGCCTCAAGGATCTGCTCGCCCACCGTGAGGACTGGGTTGAGCGACGTCATAGGCTCCTGAAAGATCATGGCAATGTCGTTGCCGCGCGTCGCCCGCATCTCCGATTCCGATTTGTGAAGCAGGTCGCTCCCTTGAAACAGAATCTGCCCCGATGTGACTACGGCTGATTTTGGAAGTAGTCTGAGGATTGAGAGCGCCGTGAGGCTCTTTCCGCATCCAGACTCGCCGACGATTCCAAGGACGTCTCCTTCGGCAACGTCGAAGGAGACGCTTTCCAAAATAGGAATGCCTCCTCCCCTGCTGATGGCAAGAGAGACCGAAAGATCACGGACCGAAAGCAGTGGCTTTTTCTTGTTAGTCATTGTCAACAAACGGGTAAGCAGTTGCGATGGGAGCGTGAAGGTAAGGCAACGTCGTGAGATCGGCAGGCCCCCAATCGGGAGTATCCACGATGACGATTTCCTCAGCCAAAGGCTCGTAGACCGCTCGGAAATGTGTTTTCGAGCGAAGTACAATGATGGAAAAATCCTGAGCTCTCATGCCGAACTGGAGGAAGGCGTCTTCGTCAATCGCCGTGTCAGGCTTGGTCGTGACGCTAACAATAATTCCATCGACGTCGAGAAGCGCTGTCAGTCCGAGATCCACTTTCGTGCCATGCCCCATTGGCCCGGTTGTAGAGTAACTTTTCTTGCCGACCTGTAGGATTTTTGCGCGAACGACGACCGGTCCGCCCGATCTCGGTGATGAGCGGCCACCGAGGTTCAGCTCTACTGTCTTCCCTTCGCCTGCGCGCAATGCAGCGGCTGCGCTGTCTGGGTCCCATAGATACGGGACAGCTACCCTCCTGGCGCGATGGCGGATCAACTCTCGTAACACATACGTGGAATCGTTCAATCTATCAGCATGCTCGAGCAAGACGATCGGCGCCTTCGCTGACAGCGCGCGCTCGAGGGCATAGCCAACGCCGTCCTCGAGACCTCTTACCAGTCCCGGCACATGGAGTTCTCGACGCGATTGGTAGATCGACTTACTCAACTCATCAGCTGTTCGTTGGGCGAGGTCTCGGTCGCCATTAGCTATGACGACTACGGAGAAGCCACAATTCGGTACGTCTGCATAAGAAAACCCTGCAAATATCGAGACATCAAGAAGTCCTGGAACAGTTTGCGGGAGCTCAATGGATCGGGCAACGAAGCTATCCAGGGGCTGCAGATTTGTAGCGCTAAAGATGCTCGGTACCATCACACCTGGCCGCGCAATCGCGGTCACAGGCACAATCTCTCCCTGTAGAGTCTTCACAAGACATTCAGCCGCCCGTCTGCCTGTGTCGCCCATGTCGATGTGTGGCGAATAGTGATACCCAAAAGTCGCCGTAGCGTCGGATATGCTGGAAGCGTCTAGGTTTGCGTGATAGTCCAAAACGAGCATGACCGGGGTGTCGGGGCCGACTTCCTTTCGCACCAAGCGCACTAAATCGCCGTCGGGGTCCAAGCGTGACGGGGTGGTGCATGCTCCGTGAAGGCTCAGCAGAACACCGTCAAGCGCGCCGCGATTGGCTCTCAAGCCCTCAACGATGGCGTCGCAGTAATAGAGAAAAGCTTCCTCGTCGGCCGGCCCGGCCGCGCCGCGGGAGGTGTCAACGATTGGCACCATTTCGACGCGTTCACGTTCACATACATCAATGAAGCCGCCCATTACCGTATTGGTACGGCGGTGACGCTCAACAATAGCACTACCCCGTGACTCGGCTTGTTTGAATTCCTCCAAGGTCGTGACGGTCGGAAGGAACGTAACCGATTCAAGCTCGAAACCAGCGATCGCTACTTTCATCGAATGACTCCTCATTTCTTTTCGCCAGAGCTTGCTAGATCTCGGGGATCCAGCATATCGCGCAAGGAGTCACCCATCATATTGAAAGCAAGAACGCTCAGTGTAAGTGCAAGTCCGGGCGCGACGGCTACCCAAGGGGACTGGAGAATGACACCGATCCCATCTCGGATTAGATTGCCCCAACTTGGCGATGGGGGTTGGATTCCCATCCCCAGGAAACTCAAACTAGCCTCATCTCTAATCGCTCCTGCAATGCTTAGACTACCCATCACGATGATTGGGCCAAGGACGTTAGGAAGAATGTGTCGCCATATAATTCGTAAATCCGAGGCGCCAAACGATCTGCTGGCGGCTACAAACTCAAGATTACTCACAACCAAAGCGGAACTGCGCGTGAGCCGGACGAAAACTGGCACATATGAGAAACCAATAACGGCGACCAACGTGACCATGCTCGATCCCAGGAGGGTCACCATCATCAGCGCCAGCAACAATGACGGAAAGGACAACATTACATCGATTAGCCAGCCTATCACGCGATCGAACCAGCCGAGGCGGTAGCCCGCAACAAGACCAATCGGCACACCAATTGCGATCGATACGACAATGGACAACACGCCAACAAACAACGCAGGCCGCGTTCCATAGATCATTCGACTAAACAGGTCCCGTCCGTATTCGTCAGTACCCAGCCAATAAAGCGCGTTGGGTGACTTTAAGGAATCTAGTATGTGCTGTTCGGTCGGATCGAAGGGAGCAATCAAAGGAGCAAACAGCGCAACGAGGCAGAAAGTCAAAACGATCAAACAGCCGATTGATGCAGCCTTGTCGAACGCTAATATCTTGAAAGCGGCTGTAAACCGGTTGCGCTTCGCTGAGCTGGGAGAAGCAGTTGCGTCAGTCATACTTTACCCTCGGATCAAAGAGCGCGTAGCTCAGATCGACAAGCAGATTCACACTCAAGACTACAAACGCGAACATGAGTACACCCGACTGAATGAGCGTGTAGTCGCGCTGCGAAATTGCACCGACTAGAAGCTTGCCCAACCCGGGGCGACTGAAAACGGTTTCTGTCAAAACCGCCCCACCAAGAATTTGACCGGTGTAGAGACCCATTGCAGTAACCACAGGAATCAGAACATTCCGCAGTGCGTGCTTGTAGAAAACAACTCTCCTCGGCAGCCCTTTTGCGTGAGCTGTTCGAACATAGTCTTGACTAAGCGTCTCCAGCATGGCGGACCGAGTTAGCCGCGCAATGAAGGACGCTTGTATTAGCCCTAGGCTGAGCGCAGGCAGGACAAGCTTATGAAGATGCTCCAGGAGGCTCGCTTCTTGGCTAACCGAATGCACAACAGGGAACCACTTCAAGTTCACGGAGAAGACGATAAGAAGAATTACCGCCAGGTAGAACGCTGGAAAAGAGAACCCTGCGAGTGCGAAAAGCCTGCCGAGTGAGTCAACGATTGTGTTCCGACGGATCGCGGTAATGACACCAAGAGGAATACCGATTGCAGACCCTATCAGGAGTGAAGCCAGCGCCAAGCTAAGTGTGTAGGGAAACAGCGTGAAAATTTGCTCCGCAACGGGACGGCCAGTCACCATCGAGCGTCCAAAGTCTCCTTGCAAGACACCAACAAGAAAGCTCCTGTATTGCTGCAAGATCGGTAGATCCAGCCCCATCTTGTGCCGGAACGCTTCGATAAGCTCCTGCGAGGCATAGTCTCCCAGTACAACCTGTGCGGGGTCCGCTGGGATCAGGCGCATCGCAAAAAATACGAGTGTTGCGACTGCCCACATCACCAGGATGGCGGACAGCAACCGCTTGATAACGTAACTGTGCATGCTCTTACGTCCAAATCTGGAGAATGGCGCGGTCGTAAAGACCGCGCAACCAAGTCACTTGAGGAGACGCATCTTCTCGTTGAAGGCGTAATTGCTCTTCGGTTGGTAGCCAAAATCCAGTTTCGACGTCCTTGCACCCGCATACTTCCGCGTGATCAGAGGAACGGACACGACATCTTCGGCAATTTTTCTCTGAGCCTCCTCCCACAGCTGTACTTGCTTCTTCTGATCAAGCTCATAGCGCGCCTTGTCGAGAAGCTCGTCCACGCCAGGAATGACCTCCCCGTAGTGTGAGAAATTGAGCGATGCAGTCGGCTTTCCAATCGCAGACTTGGAGTGGTAGAACTGCGTTAGAAATTTTGTGCCTGTCAACGGATAGCGATTTGCGCCGTAGATCACAACTGGATTGGCGTCTTCTCTAATAATGCGGTGGTAGGTGGGGTGATCAACGACCTTTAGCTCTAACTTAACGCCAATCTGTTTCCACATTTCCTGGATCACCTGCATTGGCGGCAGGTAAATGTTGCTATTGCTGATCACCATAGACAAACTCAAGCCGTCTGGATGGCCGGCCTCTTTGAGAAGAGTTTTGGATTTCTCGATATCAAACGGTACATAGGGCACGTCGTCCGTGTGCCCCAGATAGCCAGTTGGCAGGGGGCTCACCTCAGCAGCCGCCACATCCTTCCCGAGGAACTTGACCAAGGTCGCGCGATCGATCGCACCCGCAAGGGCTCTGCGAACCTTGATGTCGTCGAGAGGCTTTTGCTTTAAATTGAACAGCATGGAGAACGTGTTCGCGGGCGACATCAAGTCCACAGTCATGCCGGCCTCACGCATGCGGTCTACCGCGTCTTGGCGAGCAGGCAATTCTATTGCTTCGACATCTCCGCTCCGAAGTGCGAGTTCCCGGGTGCTGTCATCAGACATGAACAAGACGGTGAACTGCTGGACGGTCGGCGCACCTCCCCAGTAAGCACTATTGCCAAAAAGTGTTTCGCTTTCGCGCGGCCGGTACTCCTTGTAGATGAAAGGACCGGTGCCAATCGGACGGGTCTTAAAGTCGATGCCGGCGTCGGCGGCACGCTTCGACACAATGTAACCCGCTTGATAATTGACTAGCAGAGCCGGGAGCGATGGCTCAACCTCAGAAGTCTTGATTTGGACAGTATAAGGATCAACTACTGAAATGCTAGCGATAACCGCAAAACTGTCCGAAAATGGCGAAGCGGTCTTTGCGTCCTTTACCCGTTCAAGAGAGAATTTGACGTCTTCCGCCGTAAACTCTCCGTGGCCATCATGCCACTGAACACCCTTGCGGAGCTTGAACGTCCAAGTGAGCCCGTCATTACCCACATTCCATTCGGTAGCCAACCCGGGCTCCAGCCCATTGCTCGTCACCTGGCCGTCGGGGAACTTCAAAAGCCCTTCGTAGCAGGCATCGATAACCTCCAATTCACCGGAACTCACAGCGAAATGGGGGTCGAGCGTTGTTATGTCGTCAGTGGCGGCACCGTACCTGAGGGTTTGTTTGTCGGCGACCTCAGCGGCTCTTACGAAGCCGCTAGGCGCGACGAGAGCGACTGTACCCAGAGCCAAATTGAAATTACGTCTCGTTATGTTGAATTGCATTTTCGTTCCCTTTTTTTGGTTTTGTTTGTGGCTGCGGATAGCCAAATCCGTGGCGACCCCTCCACGCCAACTCAATCGTTTCTATCTTAGATCCGTAATTCTTGCAACACTTGTTTTAGATACTTATCTATGGTGCGTTTGTTTCATATGCGGTCGACCGGCTTCGCCTTATGTGCGGAGTACTTCGATTAAGACCGATTTACGCGGTTCCATGCGCCAACTCTGCTTGCGCGAGCGGTCTCGCCTTGAGCTCTTCCGCGACCGCCGGATCTATCGCTGTCTCATACGTGTTTAAAATGAAGCCAAGCGTCGAATAGAAACCGACCGTAGCTATGAGATCGAATATGGCTTCCGTCCCGATAGTGGAATCTAGCGCATTGAGAATGGAGCTCGACAGGCGATGATTAGCGAACAGTGAATCGACGGCCTGAGCAATCAGTCCGTCCTCCCCGCCAGGCATACCTCGCATGGCCTGGATTCGCACATCGGCAATACCAAGTGCACGCGCTCGACTTACGTGATGGGTCCATTCGTAGGCGGAGTCCATGCGATGGGTCGCACGTAGAATAACGAGTTCTGACCGGACTGCTCCCAACGCACTTTCTTTCACAACATGCTGGCGAAGGGGAGCCACGCCTTCAATAATGCCGGATGGTGGGCCATGGTGCGGTAAACGTTAAGAGCTCCCGCGAAGCCATCCCTCATATCTGCAATTTCGGACGGCCAATCTTCGTCAGCAAAGGGTGGGCACGGAGATGAGGTGCTTCCAAAAACACTCATGACAAACTACCACCGTGTCCAACAGAGGCAGTTATCGAGGCGGCGATGCGTTCCACGATAACGTCGATCTCCTCAGGCTGAGCGATATATGGAGGAGCGAGCAGCACGTGATCACCGAATTTGCCATCAACGGTGCCGCCCATCGGGTAGCACATTAGCCCGCGCTGCATCGCCTCTTTCTTTATCTTCGCATGGATCTTGTGGGCCGGATCGAACGGGCGCTTTGTGTCCTTGTCGGCGACGATTTCGACACTGCGAAACAAGCCTCGACCACGTATGTCGCCGACATACGGAGATTGACCCAGTGTCGCGTCAAGTCCGGCGTGGAGGCGATCCCCCATCTTCATGACGTTGTGCATCATCTCCGGACGGCGGAGAATTTCAATGACCTTGCGGGCCGCCGCAGCAGCGATCGGATGACCGATATATGTGTGTCCGTGCTGGAACAGACCTGACCCTTCGGCGAATGCGCGATAAATCTTTTCGGACAACAGTACCGCGCCGATGGGCTGGAAGCCCCCCCCCAGGCCTTTGGCAATGGTCACCAGGTCAGGAACGATCCCTTCTTGTTCGACTGCAAATATAGTTCCGGTGCGGCCCATGCCGCACATCACCTCGTCCAGGATAAGCAAGATGCCATGCTTGTCACAGATCTGGCGGACGCGCTTGAAGTAATCCGCGACAGGCCCAACCGCGCCCAGGGTGGCGCCAACAACCGGCTCCGCCACAAAGGCCATCACCTTGTCCGGTCCAAGTTCCTCGATTTTGGAATTGATTTCGTTGGCGAGCCGCTCAGCGTAGACCTCGGGCGTCTCCCCGGGTTGGATGTCACGATAGGCATAGCACGGGGAGACATGGTGTGTCTCAGGCAGTATCGGTTTGAACTGTTCGCGCCGCCACGCATTCCCGCCTGTTGCCAAAGCACCGATCGTATTCCCGTGATAGCTTTGGCGGCGTGCGATGATATGACGGCGCTGCGGCTGACCGATCTCCACATAATACTGACGCGCCATCTTGAGCGCGGCCTCCACGGCTTCGGACCCGCCGGAGACCAGGTAGACATAATCGAGACCCGCCGGCGCCAGTTCAACGAGTTGTTCAGCCAGTTCTTCAGCAACATCGGTCGTGAAAAAGGATGTATGGGCATAGCTGACGCGTCCCATCTGCACCTTCATCGCTTCCAGTACTTCCGGATGATTGTGTCCGAGGCAACTGACAGCTGCACCGCCCGACCCATCTATGTAGGTTCGACCTTCACTATCCGTGATGTAAATGCCCTCCGCCGTAACAGCTTTGCGCAGATTTGTGCCGATCGTTCGATGTAGGATTTTGGTCATATTGGTCTCAAGCTGGTTGCGGGCGGCTCTTCGGGCCTTTGCTTTATGATTTGCAGCATTGGGCAGAAATTGCAACAACTGTTTTACTTTCACCGACGTGATGCATTTGTCCTCATGGCGGCGGCCCTCCGTTCCTCCTCATCTCGAAGCACTGCGAGGGTTTGACTTTTGGGGGCGCTGGATAGATGATTCGCGTGAATCAAGTCAGTCCGAATGAGGCAAATGTTGCAAAAAGGTCCGCTCCACGCTCACATCATCGAACATTTCGACCAGATGTCTGAACAGTTGCAACGGGCAGCTCGCCACATCCTGGAACATTCGCAAGAGGTTGCACTGGTTTCCATGCGCGAATTGGCGCGCAACGCGGGCGTGCAGCCATCAACAATGACCCGCTTGGCAAAGTTCCTCGGATTTTCCGGATATGAGGAGTTTCGAGCTCAACACGCGGATGTCATTCGGGTAAACGCTGACGGGTTCGCCGCGCGAGCTATGCAAAGGGACGAGAGCACCTCAAACGGTGAAGGCCTGGCAATTCGCATGCTCCAAAGCGTGTCGGTCCAGATCACTCGGCTCTGTGAACCAGATGCGCTGTCTCGACTGGAAAAGTTGGCCGACCGTTTGAGCAGTGCTCGCAGAATATACGTCCTCGGTTTGCGCTCCTGCCATTCGGTAGCATGGCATTTTCACTATGTGATGACGTTGCTTGGCGAAAAGACGGTACATCTCGACGGCCCGGCCGGGACCGGCGGCGATGCATTAATTCGCGCCACCCCGGACGATGTTCTCCTTGCCGTCTCAATCAACCCCTATTCTCGCGACACGCTTGAGGTCGCGGAGGCCGCGCTTGAAAAAGGAATGGGTGTCGTCGCGATTACTGATAGCGAGGTTTCTCCGCTCGCCACGATTGCGGAGCTCTCCGTCCTTTTCCCGACAGAGAGCCACACGTTCTTCCATACGTTAACACCGGCCTTGGCCATCTCGGAAGTACTCTGTGGACTTCTTGCGAGCCATGATCGCAAGGCCGCCCTTGAAGAGCTTAAGCGTGTAGATAGCTATCTTTCGTCAATGAATACGTACTGTGCATCCATCCCTCGCCGGAAGATATAAGACAACATTTGAAGGCGCTCCCCGCGGCTCTAAGCATTGCGTTTCAGTCATAAAAAATTCTTGAGGTGATTTGGTATTTCAAACGGATGCTGAATTCGGCTCGTGAGTGGAATTCCTCCTGCTCCGGGCCCGCGAGATTCGTCAGTTGCGGCCCCTCCGACGAAACGGTCCGGCGCTCTCAAGCGACGCGGTGTCTATGGATATGGGTCGCCCCGAACTTGGGCACAATGATTGAGGTAAGACGGCTAAGGGTTATCCAAGGCACGTGGAGATCTCCGGCAGTTGACATTATGGTCAGCGCCGCAAAACCGCACGATCGGCTCTAAACAATCGTCCTTTGATCCGACCTCTGGTAAGCGACAAGGAGACCCCGTCTAGCAGCATCGGCGTTGGGTAAGATATGGCGGACAGACGATTTCACAGACTGTGAGCATCTATGTCTGCGCCTATAGCTAGCCCTAGAACGATCCATATGATTGAGGCTGTCCCGGAACGCCTTGAGGGTTCACCTCGTCAGCTGCGGCGTTTTTGGTCAGAGGAGTTCAAGGCTTTTGCGGTCGAGGAGGCGTCCAGGCCCGGAGCGAACATTTCGGCGGTTGCTCGACGGATCGGTATTCTGCCTTCGCAGCTCTTTCGATGGCGACGGGAGCTTAGTGGAGATGGTGAGCAAAGCTCTGCTCTGGCGAAAGAACAGCAGCCGAGATCTGCGGCAATCAAGGAACGCGTTGTCGAGGCCGTGATTGGTGACGTCGTCGTGCGCGCCGGTGCGGACGTCGACGAGGCGCACTTGCAGCGGGTGATCCGAGCGGTGCGGTCGGCATGATCCCCTTCGGCGTGAAGGTGTTCCTCGCCAGTCATCCTGTCGACTTCCGCAAGGGTCCCGACAGCTTGCTGTCGCTGGTGCGGGATGCCGGCAATGATCCGTTCTTATGCGTCGAGCGAGATTATGTGGCGGAGCCCGTCTCGGCGCCAGCCGAGGCCCGCCAAATCTGGAATTCTCCGCCACATAATATTTCGTGCCTCTCGGATGGGCGTGGGAT
>Ga0228711_1010544_pt1 | contig 12100 bp, 10 predicted proteins | sample MedpolnodulmetaG_2_FD_177996 | JGI IMG/M metagenome (GOLD analysis project Ga0228711, IMG submission 177996) | Root nodule microbial communities from Medicago polymorpha collected in Santa Monica, California, United States - brown nodules | ecosystem: Host-associated > Plants > Roots > Nodule...
TAGCCTAGGATTAGGTAGAACTCACTGAGACATTATGTCTCATCCCAATCCTTATTTGTTGCAGATCAACAGGTTGTTTTAGCAAGCTTGTAGCCGGATGGATATTTCAGCAAGAGCTCGTTCGTACCCGCTGCAGGATGTCTTGGACTTTAAGGATGTATTTTATATACTTTGGACGTGTAGTATTGTATTGTTGATTGTACGAACGCGTGTTGTTGTATAAAATATTCATTCGTAGAATTTATGTTGTAAATTTTAATGTACCCAATACTAAAGATAATGCGCATGCTAAACTTTCTAGATACGTTTAGTATGGGTGTTACAAGAACCTTAGGTCCTTTTCTTGAAAGGAATGGCTCAAATGACAGCAAGCTATTAAAGTTTTTACCGAGGTGGAAACAATTCTCAGAAATTGCCTTTGTAAAGTTCAATGAACATACTACAACTCAAAGAGTAGTGATATTTGTATAACTCTTTGGTACAACTTCTATGACAACATTGGTTTTCTCTCCTTTGATTGGTTAAAAATAATAGAGAGAAAAAAAGGAAGAGAGAGAATAAAGAGATAATGTGAGTATGAGAGAGAAACTTGTCAAAAAGCTGTTAGAAAATGGTTGTACAAATATCATTTCTCCAACTCAGATGATTATCCCTCCCATCCATAATTTTATGAGTAATGTAGAGAAATAACAAAATGATGATTTTACATGAAGCAACTGATAAGTTTATTTAGAGCCCAATAATTTCGCAACAAGAGGAATGTTTTTAAACGTATTGAAAATTCATTTTGGGCAATGATTCTTTAATTATTGAATTAAAGGAGACTTGTGTGAGAAAAAGAGTTCTCCTGGATTCTACAGGGAAAAGAAGAAAAAAATGTTTCTTGGACAGTGTCACTCTCGATAACTTGTTAACATTCATACCTTGTTTTTGAACAAATTTAACACGTGCATTTGTTGTAAAATTAAATTAAAATAAAACAGAATAAAAGAAAGATCAAAATATTAAATGGAATAATTCAACAGATTTAATTATTTAAATACTATCATCCCTCAAAAAAAAAAACAGATTTAAATACTATCTATTAATGTTGCTCTAAAAAACAATCACTATCAATATTAATGTTGATTTACAAATATATCATCATGTCTAATTAAGAGCTTAAGTCCATACCGAATGAATAAAAAATGATAGATTTTGATCAGTTGTTAGATGTTTCCTATCTTAAAACTGTTGTTTGGGAGTCCATCAGTAACAATGTTAAGCAGCAGGCTTCATGAACAATAGATCTGCAATCGGTTCTGGTTCATACTCCTTAATTAGCTCTTCCTATTCCACTTAAGTGCATAGAGGCATAGAGGCATAAGTACATTAAAAAGTGAATTAAGAGGAAGAAAGGAATGACAAGTTAAGAGATTTTGAAACTTCAATACCACTTTCCTTTAAGATAGATAACAAACGATAATTTGTTTTGTTTCTCAACCACCTTTACATTATTGTGTACTTTGACTGTTTATATGGTACATACAATGGTTTCATGCAAGAGGTAACAAATGTTACCGCATTTCATTTCAGGATGTTTCTTTACAACATCTGAAGGTTTAAGCAGTTTTGAGCACCCACTTAATAAATTGAAGCCTGTACCAGGGGTTGACAGTATTAGGAAAAACCCATGTCCCACATCGGATAGATAAGACTCTTGATAAGAGTTTATATAGAGGAGACAATCCTCACCTAATGAACCGGTTTGTAAGGATGAGTTAGGTCCCTAAATTTCATTAGACAGTCCCGGACAAGTATGTGGTGCAACTTTCAAGGTGGATGCAGAGGCTAAGAAGGAATCAACTGGCATGCCGAGGGTTGGCAGTGCTGCTAACTGGTCTAATAGTATCTGATTGCAACTCCATTTATTTGAACCAAGACTTTTATATTTATAGCTGGATTGAATTTTCAAGTTTTGATTATCTAATCTTATGATATAGAAAAACCAAACCTTTGAGAATGACTTCACCACAAAATCAATTTTGCGAACCATGAATATCATAAGATTCTATATCATGATTTTTGAGACATCAATTGAAAGAGCAAGCATATTTGAAATGAAAAATATAAAGAAATTGTGATGAATAGCTGCCTTTTTTTGTTATCATCTTCTTTAATAAATTGAAATTCTGGAAATTCTGTTGCAAGTTATATACCTACTATTGACTATGATGTTATATATTGGCATAACTATGATGTTATCAATTGAAAGAGCAAGCATATTTGAAATGAAAAATATAAAGAAATTGTGATGAATAGCTGCCTTTTTTTGTTATCATCTTCTTTAATAAATTGAAATTCTGGAAATTCTGTTGCAAGTTATATACCTACTATTGACTATGATGTTATATATTGGCATAACAAATTTGTTACCATGATAACCAATCTGACTTCAAATTATATACATGACAGCATAACTGCTTTTGTTACTACTATGCAAAAATAATTTATTCCAGTTAATATGAAATAAAAAATAATCCTAGGGTCGAATTCAAAGCACAAAACTTGTAATAAAAAATTATATGAAATAAAAAAATTGGTACATATATCTAACCTTAATATCAGGACGCAAATGATTATGCCATCGCTCAGCTATTTGAGCCCATTTTCTTTCACTGCCAAAAGTTGGTCTACTCCACTCTCACCATGATACAGTGGCTGATAATGATAATCATACTATACTACAAAACTCAACCAACAATTTTAAAGAAAACAATATTGCAAGATTGAAAAATTTGAGCTAAAAAGTGAACCTTGAAGCAAGAGTTCTGATACTTGTTTTGTCAATTAGTGGTATAGAAAATTGGATAGAGACTCAAATTGCCTAAGCTATAAAGAACCATTAAATTAATGACATCAATCCAGCCATTAGAACCCCCATCATTTGAATTTTTCCCAGCAAGGTCCGAAATCTCAAATTCCCTGTATCAGCTAACACGTAGTGGCCGGGATTCGAACCTCAAACACCTTATTTACTTTGAAAAAGGTGAATTCTAGCCACTAAACTATTTGACCAAAAATATGTATAGCTCTCACAACTAAGATTCAAAGAATAATTTGAATGTGAAAGTTTAGTCTCTTCCTCTCTCTCTATATATGCATCACCCATTTTTCTGAATTTAATAATTCTTCAATTATAAAAAAAGTCTTTTACTATGCTATTTAAATTTCCACTTTTATAATTATGCTATTTAAAATTCGTTAACTATTTTATTAAAATAACTATTTATTTATGATATTAGCTGTTTTTATAATTAGGATATTAGTTATTTTTCCCATTTTAATTTGTTTGAATTGAATGTTTTGACTATATATGTTATTCGGAATATCGAGTACATTTAAAAAAATTCTAATTTTTAAATTACCATTTTATATTTAAATTACCTTAAATTAAGAATTTAATAAATAGTTAACATCTAATACTATCAAATTAATAATTCTTAAAAAACTTAAAATAAAAATAAAATTGAAATTCATTTTTTTTAGACAAGTAAAATCGGATTTAATCTTTTTCTAATATTGAAATTACCTTTTTGTCATTTATGCTACTTAGAACATTTTTAAACTAATTTTTAGAACAGAATAAAGATATTAGTTATTTTTCCCATTTGTATTTATTTGAATCCTTTGAAAGTATATGGTATACACATGTTTACAAAAAAATTATATGTAATATATAGTATTTTTAATTCTGTTTTATAAGAGAAGGAATTTCATTTATTTATTTTTTCTAATTTCAAAACTACCTTATATATTTAGTTACCTTAACTAAGAATTTAATAAATATTTTATGTCATTTAAGAAAATTATAAATGGAAAAGTCGTTTATATACTGAATATTTGATTTGTTTTTTTAACGAAATGTTGAATATTTGATTGGTTTTTTAAAATATTTACCTAAAAAGGTTAAAACATCAAGCTTATAATTCTTAAAAGTGGATAGAATTGGTAATACTTTTCTTTTTTGAGGAAAAGTATTGGTAATACTATTACCCGTGTTAAATTGACATTCATTTGTTTTTTTATTGTTTATGACATAGAGATAACTTAAACAAATGAATGAATTCGATTTGCACCAACTCAAAATGAGCAACTCTACTTATTTTGTTGATGGATAAATTCGGAGTTTCCTTCTTCAGATACTAAAATTAAAAATCTTTGATCATTTATTAATGGATAATTAGCAATCGCAAAGCGACTTGGCTAGCTATAGAGCATCTATAAAAGTCAAGGCTTCAATCAATGCAAGGGTTTCGAAACTAAGTGTTCATTCATGCTTTTAACAATATTAATTCAACTAAGACATTGGGGCTTTGTGTTAGAAATAAAAGGATATGAGATTTTAACCTCTGAAGCCCAAATACTTTAAAATAGATGACGTATTGTATCCCCTATGTATCCTGCACCGATACTTGTCCGATACTTTCCGATACATATCAAGAGAGTATCCGTAGATTAAATTTTGTTTTTTTTAAAACAATTATCCAATACTTTTCAGATACATTTGGGATACGAGAGATAGGCGGTGAAAAACCGATATGTGCGGGCTACCTAGTGTTTCTATTATATTTATTATATATGTAATTGGCTTACTAATGATGTTTTCTATTTAGGATATATCATATATGTAATTGACTAATTGTCGCTTCTTTATTATCAATATTACTCACATTTATATTTCTAATGTTGTCGTCGTCTGTTTTTTTGTCTCTTTATTTGTTTGAGAACGATGCTATTGTTTTGTTGTGTGAAGGCAATTTCATTGTTGTGCCTTATCATTTTTCTATGTCTAATTGGTCTAGGTTTTGTGCCAATTTTTTTGCTTTTGAGTTTTAATATGTAGTTTAAATTTAATTTTTTATTGAAGTATCTCAGCCGTACCATATCTTGAATTTTTAAATTTTTCCGTATCGGTATCATATTGTATCCGTATCATATCATGTATCTGGGCTTCATAGATTTTAACATATTTATGTAATCAATCAAAATTTTAGACAATCGATTGTTATAGTTAGACCTTAAATACCAAGTTGTAAAAATTGAGGGGATTCGAAAGTGCTAAAAACTTTTTATTGTTTTTTTTTGTTTTGGTTGGTGGTGGTCGGGGTTTGAACCCTGAACCTTACATATATAATGCATTGTTCCCATTAACTTAGTTAAACTCACGATGAAAATTTTAAAAGTCAGAAGTGATTATGGTGGAGAATTTAAAAATGAGCCATTTGAAACTTTTTGTGAAAAATATGGAATTGTCCATGAATTCTCTTCTCCTAGAACTCCACAGCAAAATGAGGTTGTAGAGAGAAAAAAATAGATTTTTGCAAGAAATGGCTAGAAATACGATCTATGAAAACAATTTGGCTAAACATTTATGGGCAGAAGTAGTAAACACAGAATGTTATGTCCAAAATAGAATCTATATTAGGTCTATATTGGAGAAAACAACATATGAACTCTTTAAAGGAAGAAGACCTAATATCTCTTATTTTCATCAATTTGGATGTACATGTCACATTTTGAATAATAAGGTCTACCTAAAGAAATTTGATGCCAAGGCCCAAAGAGGAATCTTTATAGGTTACCCTAAAAGGTCAAAGGCATACATAGTGCACATCAAATTTGATGATAAAGAGCCTGGAAGTGAAATTCCAAAGCTAGTTGAAAGTTTTGCAGATATACAGGTATTTGAAGATACTTCAGAACCTGATCAGACTCCAAAGTCTGATGAAATTTCAGAAGCTGAACCCAGTCCAGAAGCTCACAATGAAGAAGCCTCTAATGAAGCACAATATGGTTCTCAGCAAGCTACTCAATCCAAGAATACTTTCAAATACAAGTCTTCACATCCAGAGGAATAATCTCACAAAAGTTGTGGGGACTGGACTTCACATCCAGATGATGGATGGATACTAGCTATGCAAGAAGAACTCAATCAATTTCAGAGAAATAATGTGTGGGATCTGGTACCTAAACCTGAGCATAAGAATATAATTGGAACAAAATGGGTAGTCAGAAACAAGCTTAATGAACAGCGTGAAGTAGTCAGAAACAAAGACAGACTTGTTGCTCAAGGTTATAGTCAACAAGAAGGCATTGATTATACTGAAACATTTGCTCCAGTTGCAAGATTGGAAGCAATCAGGTTACTTTTATCCTATGCAGTTAACCATGGCATTATATTACATCAAATGGATGTTAAGAATGTATTTCTCAATGGTGTGATATCTGAAGAAGTGTATTTCAAACAACCTAAAGGTATTGAGAATCTGAAGCATCCTAACCATGTTTATAAACTGAAGAAGTCATTATATGGTCTTAAACAAGCACCTAGAGCTTCGTATGACAGACTAAGTAATTTCTTAATTGAAAATAATTTTAAAAGAGGTTAGGTTGATACAACACTCTTCAAAAGGACTCTTGAGAAAGACATTCTTGTTGTGCAAATTTATGTTGATGATATAATCTTTGGTTCTACTAATGCCTCTCTTTGCAAAGAATTTTCTAAGTTAATACATGATGAGTTTGAAATGAGTATGATGGGAGAATTGAAGTTCTTTCTTGGAATTCAAATCAACCAAAGCAAAGATGAAGTGTATGTTCATCAGTCAAAATATACTAAGGAGCTTCTAAAGAAGTTCAAGCTTAAAGACTGTAAAGAGATGAACACTCCAATGCATCCTACATGCACCTTAAGCAAAGAAGGTACTGGATCAAAGGTTGACTAGAAGCTGTTCAGAGGTATGATAGATTCTTTGTTATATCTCACTACATCTAGACCAGATATTTTATTCAGTGTATGCTTGTGTGCAAGATTCCAGTCACATCCTAAAGAATATCATTTATCAGCTGTTAAGAGAATATTTAGATATCTGAAAGGAACAACAAATCTTGGACTCCTTTACAGGAAATCCTTAGATTATAAGTTAGTTGGATTCTGTGATGCTGATTGTGCTGGTGACAGGATTGAAAGAAAATCAACCAGTGGAAACTGTTAGTTTTGGGTGAGAATCTGATATCCTGGGCTAGCAAAAGACAAGCAATTATTGCTTTGTCAACAGCAAAAGCATTATACATCTCAGCTGCAAGTTGTTGTACACAACTACTTTGGATGAAACATCAGTTTGAGATTAATGAAAACAAAATTCCCATTTATTGTGATAATACTGCTACTATTAGTTTGGCAAATAATCCAATCTTACATTCAAGAGCCAAACATATTGAGATCAAGCATCATTTTATAAGAGATTTGTTCAAAAAGGTATCTTGGATATACAATTCATTGACACTGAACATCAATGGACTAATATATTCACTAAACCTTTAACTGTTGAGAGATTTGATTTTATAAAGAAAAACTTGAACATGCACTTTCTCTCCGATTAATGTTTGCCTCTGAATGGGAATTCAGAATCTGAAGTTGTTCAAAAGCTATAGTCCATCAGACTCTCTTCATAGAAACTCTGAGGAAAATTCATGACGTCACTATCTGAACTCCAGAGTCTGGACTTCTTGCTTCTGATAGCTATGTTAGTGGAAACGTTGGAAGTTACTTTTTGGTAACACCTGTCCCACTAATGTAACAGTTACTCTGAGACATCTCTGACGTGGTCTATTTGTATTGGTTTATAACTAATAGGGCAATGATGATTTTTTGCTTTGAATGTACTATCTCGCGCTCCGATTTGTTCAAGTATGCAGGACCATAGACAAAAAGTTATATGTCTTTAAACCAAGTATAGGTTCTGGAAGAACAAATGAGAACAATGAAATTTACAAAAAGGAAGCTTGTGTTGCAAGATAGAGTCTGAAGACAAAGAGCGTCTGAAGACTATCAGAAGCTGACATCATCAGAGAGTCTGAAGAATCATCAAAAGCTGAAGTTCATCAGAGTCTGAAGACTGGAAGCTGAAGTTTGTTAGAAGTTGTTATTCTGAATGCTTATGATTGCAGAAGGAATTGAAGCTGGAGAAACAGCTATTTTAGAGGAGTTAGAAGGCATTGGATGTTTATCCACTGAAGAGCGCAGGAAAAGGACATAGTACAGTTGTACAACCACTACTCCACTACTCAACTCTTCTTGTCTGCAATAGTACAAAATAACAATTGTGACTACGCTAGTTGTTCTTTATTCTTGGAATGAATTTGAAATTGTTCCTTCATAGGACAATAACCAAATCAAGCAACAGATCATTGGTGATTATCAAGTTTCACAACGACTCTTTTTGATGTGCTGTCAATCCTCAATGTCTCTTTCACACCTCTATATAAAGGAGTGAAGACTTGAAGATTGTAAGAGACTCAACAATTTTACAAGTGCCAAAACTCTGCTGAAATTGTTTTCACATTAAACTTCACTTATAATTTCTTAACAACTTTCATATCTTAGAAATTCTAGAGTCTTAAGAGTATGTATCTGATTTGTATTGTGAACACCACTAATTGTATATCAAGTGTTCAACCTCAAACATATTTCTGTGTAATTGTGTTTGTAATTAGAAGACTCTTGTTGTTGTGCTCGAGCATAGGAAGACTCTTGCGTTTGTGCTTGAGCATAATAAACCTCTTGCTTTTGTGCTTGAGTAGTTTCAAGTCTCTTGCTTTTGTGCTTGAGCAATTGTAATCAGATATTGATTTTAGTGAACTCTCCTTAGAAGTGCAAGGGGTACATGAGTACTTCCGGATTGTGGAAGGAACCTGTATAATTGTTTTGTGTCTTTCTCTTCTCTCTATCTCTTTACTTTACCCGCTACATAAGACTCTGAACTTTGTTCAAGACTCTGAACTCTATCAGACTCTGAACACTGGACTTAGTTTTAAAAATAAAGAAGAAAAAGATAACACAATTCAACCTCCCGTCTTGTGTTTTTCTCACCTTCAAACTGCTATTAAGCCTAAAATAAATAGATAAAAAATTTCTTCAAATAGAGATTAAAGAGTGTGTTTCAAGTTTCTACGACGATTGTATCTCTGCCATGAGTTTTGGATTTGTATTTTCCACTTGAGAATGATAAGAAAGCCACTACTTTCCTCTTATTTTGAAGTTTAGAATCTAATGCATCTGTCTACCAAAAATAAAAAAGAATCTAATGCTTCTATATGAGCATTTATTTACATATCATATCAAGGTCAACATTTAGTACAAATTATTACTATTAATTAAGAAATTAGATTGTTGAAGTTTTTTTTAGGGAATAAAGCTTAAAGCATAGCATTAATCAAAATGTGTTCAATACAATATAGTATTTCATACAAAACTTAGAAACTAGCTGATAATGTGGCCTGCTTAGCTAAAACGTGGGCTGCCTCATTTGCTTGTCTCCATACAAACTTCACCTTAGATTTTTCATAAAAATTTCTAAAAATAGATCGACAACTTTGAATAATGTCTCTGAATTCAGTCCCGTCATGTTTTGTCAATAAGAAATAATCAACAACCTTCTTCGCATCCAACTCAAATTCTATTGGGCCAAGGTTAAGCTCATGAACCCATTCTAAAGCTGAAAGTAAACCAAGTGCTTCTCCTATATGAACTTCACATAACGGACTAATCCAATCATGTTTAGCTAAGACAAAAGCTCCTCTGTCATCTCTTAAACATATACCTATTCCCACCTTGTTCAAATGCCTAGAAAAGGAAGCGTCAATATTGCATTTATATCTACCTTCAGTTGGCTTCTTCCACTTTAAGTTATCAATAATGTTTGGTATTCTTGAAGGTTGTTGCTGATATGATTTAGCTGCTCTCCAATCTTGTAACAGAGTTCTTGCGCGTTCCAGAACAAACATCTGTGCATCAACCACATCATTCCATATCTTGTTATTCCGTTGCTTCCAAACACTCCAAATAATACATCAGAATAGTGTTGCATCATCACCATTTAATAGATGCAACAGTTGGAAAATAATACCAGCACTATCATGGCCCTGAGATATCACATTATTAATGGTAGCAGATGACTAACACATACTCCAAATGTTGCAGCTGCCTGGACATCGAAAGAAAAGATGAAGAATGTCTTCTTCCATCAAATTACACAAAGCACAAACCATTACACTATTAACCCCTTTATCCCAAGACACACATGCATTGGTAAAGTGTTTCAGCAAACACGCCAGATGATATTCTTAACCTTCGCCAGAATTTTAAGCTTCCAAATTAAATCCCAGGAACCTTGTGCCTTAAAATGATCAACATCAAATAATTCTTGCATACACATACGATATGCACTACGAACAAAATACTCATCATTGTATTCCTTTGTCCAAACTAGCCTATCATCATGAACCGAGGGATACAGAGGTGTGTTGACAACCTGATTCACAATATTCTCGTCAAAAATAGAAAGTAAGAAAGGAACATTCCAAGCTTTTTCCTCTGGAAGAATACAATCTGAAACTTTGAGATTATCAATAGGAGTTGGACCTTGATTTTGTAGAGTAAGGTAACCATTACCAGCAATCCTGTTATTGTTCCATATCGGAATAAGTGACTCGTCACCAATTTTCCACCTGTTCCCCGCCTTAAGGATGAATTTAACGTTGCAAATACTCCTCCAAACATAACTTGGCTTGTGCCCCAAAGTAGCTTCAAAAAAAGTACTATTTGGAAAATATCTTGCTTTGAACATTCTTGCAATAAGCGTATGAGGATTAGTCAAAAATCTCCATCCTTGCTTACCTAGCATAGCAAGATTAAAAGTCCTTAAGCTCTTGAATCCCATACCTCCATCATTTTTGTGCATAGATAACCTGTCCCATGACATCCAATGACTACCTTTACTTTGACCTCCTGCGTGACCCCACCATAAAGAATTCATCATTTTTTCAATCTTGTCACAAAGAGAATACGGTAGTGTGAAAAGACTCTTAAAATATGTGGGAATGGATTGTAGCATTGATTTGATTAAAACTTCGCGCCCTGCTTTGGAAAGACACTTACTACTCCACGAGTTGATCTTCTTCCAAACCCTGTCCTTGACGAAATAAAAATTTGCTTTCTTGCTTCTTCCTATCATGGATGGCAGCTCGAGATACTTACTAGTGCCCAACGCAACTTGTACTCCAAGAATATTTGCAATGTTATTATGCTCCGCAGTCGAAACATTTCTACTATAGAAGATTTCAGATTTTTGGAGGTTAATAGTTTGACCTGATGCTTTTTCATAAATACTTAGGGAGAAGAGGGTATTAATACTTGGGGAGAAGACAAAAGGGGTGGTCACCAAAATTCTTAGGTGAATGAAGGAGAAAGAGAATCTCTCTCTCTAATGTGTAATAGTTTAATAATGTTTGTATTTTATAAAAGTATATATTTATATTTTAATATAAAAGTATAAATATATTTATCCGGGTATATGCACCGATGAGTCAATAAATTAGTGTTTTTAATATATTATTTGAGTCTATTTTATTTAGATTTGATTTCTTTTTATTTAAATATTATTTCCTTTTCGAATTATTTTACTTCAATTGCAAGTTATTATATTTCAGGAACAAATATCTAAAGATTTAGTCTTGGAGCAAAAGAAAGAGGATTAGGAGCTGATTCAGGATGAAAATACGAAATATGGGACAAAAATATGTCACTCCCCAAAGTCAGAGACTTGGCACGGCCCGTGCCACCAGCAGCACGACCGTGCCAACCTTCAGAGTCCACTTTTGCTGCTTCTGCTTCATGGACAAGCTACCTATTAGTTTACTTCTGACCTAAAAGCCCATGGTTTCTTGTGGAACATTCTATTGTTATATTTCTTAGGGTTTAAGTCATTGTAAACTATAAATAGAGTAGCTAGCTATCATATCAAATCATCTTTTGTTCTTGTAAATAATAAGTGACAATTGTTTCCTTGAATAAAAGTTCACCTTTATTTTATGTTCTTGTTCTTCTTCTTCTCCTCTTCTATGTCTACAAGGAACGTTAGTGAGTAGACCCTTCTTGTCTTGGGATTGTTGGATAAGTCTAATGACATAATCCTAATCAAACCAAGCCATAAACCCTAATTTTATATAAATCTACTTTCTAATCTAATTCACCGTTTTTATAATGAATTAACAAATG
>Ga0228711_1010545_pt1 | contig 12100 bp, 9 predicted proteins | sample MedpolnodulmetaG_2_FD_177996 | JGI IMG/M metagenome (GOLD analysis project Ga0228711, IMG submission 177996) | Root nodule microbial communities from Medicago polymorpha collected in Santa Monica, California, United States - brown nodules | ecosystem: Host-associated > Plants > Roots > Nodule...
ACCTGATTAGACAACGGTACTTGTCTTGAAACATCCCAAACGATAATAGAATTCTCACTGATATTGCTCCCAGATACGTCACTAGAAGAAATGAATTGCTTCCCATTTTTTGTAAACTCAACATCTAGAATAGAACCTAAATTTCGATTATAGTTATGCACAACTTTGCTAGTTCTGATATCCCATAGTTTGATTTGCCCCTTTGATCCCCCAGAAAGGAAGATATTTGAATTATCTGGGTGGAACTTTACAACTCCAGCCATTTGATCTTCTTTGAAAACCTGAGTTTCCATCCCCTTTTCAACATCAACCAACCTTGATGCGCAATCATATCCACAAGAAAGCAAGAAGTTCCCTTGTTGAGACCATTTTACATCTTTCACTGCTGCATTGTGGAAGTTTAGCACACATGCTTTCTTCTTATCTCTGCTCCATACGTTCCATATGCAAACCAAATTGTCCATCCCAGCAGATGCAAGGAGGTGAGCTGCAAGGTAACTACAATCAACAGATCATTACTAATAACATATACAGCAAGGATATCTCTCTTGCTCTGGTCTATCCTCTCCTTCATGTGTGGGTGTGTGACTTTCTTTAAATATTTTGACTTTATATTTATTATAGCTATGAATAAATACATTTTTGAACAAAAAATATAATACTAATTTGACCATTATTTCCTAAAAGTTATATCACAAACAAGAGAAACAGTTTGTCAACGAAGAGAAATTACCATTAGTCGATGACCAATGTATAGCATTGACAGCTTTTGTATGTCCAGATAGGGCTGCAGACAGCTTTTCAAACACCGAGTTCAGGTTTTGGTGACCCTTTGATTTACTTTTCAACAATGCTAAAATGTTATGGGATACATCAGCCTCCGAGATACTCCCTATATTTATGAACAAGAAAAAGGTCAGAGTAGTTGTCGCTGTCAATGGTTTAAAGTTCAATAGAGAAATGAGGGAAGAAAGAAACGTTGCTACCGCATGCATCAAAACTCATGCTGCTATTTTTCTATTAACCTTCCACACTAAATACAAATAGAGGTCCATGAATTGGGAACTAGAATTTTTACTAAGATAAAGCCATGCCAAAGGAAACTATATATAAGGCAAGGGGTCTTATGGACTCTTTGCTATAAATTACCTTGTTTTCCATTTATTCAGTTCACTTTAATACTTTCACTAAATATAATAAGTAGACAGAACCATGAGTGGAATATATGCCAAGGAATGCAGATAAAAATTGTGAAATAAAATTGTGTTTATTATCCAAAGGTCAAAGCTCGTATGGTTTACTTCTTATATTGTTATAACAAATTATGAGCTAAAATGGATAAACTCTTCCAGCACTTGGAAAACATAATTTTAAGATATTGCAATGGCTTTCTTAAAAAAAAAAAGGATATTGGAATGGCTATTAGGTTTTAAAACAACTTCTCATATCAATTGAAATATCTTCTGCATTTCAATTTCTTTAAAGTAATATCATTTTACTTCTCCTGTTCTCCATAAACATCTACAGGAACAAAAAAAGCTTTTTCAGAAGGAACCAAATATTTATTTTAATTGAGAAGCTCCCATAGGCTAGAAGTTAATCCAATCGGGGCATGTATTGTTTGTTTTTTATTATCTTTTGATAGTTACTAAAGCATAACGTACCCAAGTGTAATAAGAATAAAAGACAAATGACCAAACATTATACCCCTCCTCTTCCCCTTAAGTCTTAGACTTCACTCTCTCAATCACTGCCAAGTTTTTGAAGAAACGGTGACGAACAGAATCTCATATTTCAGAGAACATAAAAAAGAGAGTAAGACAAAGAGCACTTCAGTATGGTAAACTGAATAACAACTAACAGAAGGAGAGAGAAATCTCCTTCAAAGGGTTTCCTCATTTACAATTTAGCTAATGCTCAAATTACTAACTGTTGAACATGAATCTTCATCCACTTCCCTATATAAGTTGACCACCTAACAGATTCCTTAACTAGTTTCTTATGGACACCTAACTAACACCATCACTCCAACAAATTCTATACCTACACTAACTGCTTTACCTCCACATCTTTCATTCTCATGTCCTGGGTCCATGTCCAATTTCTGTAGTTGAAAATTAGGGATTCCTCATGCTTGAGAAATCTTTCTAATTTCTGATCACACGCCTATGTTGCTACTCACTTGTGACTCTGGACAATCTACACACTCTAATCTAAATGATTGGCTGGGACAAAGTGTTAGGATATAGAATAATAGATATTACAGTAGTTAAGTAGTTAAAGAAGTTAGTTACTTTGTTATTTGGATTAGTTAGAGATTCTCAATTGTGAAGGGGAAACCCTTGAGGAGATATTATCTCATATCCTATCCTATTTATTAATAAAATTGTTATTTCTTTGGAATTTAATTCTTTGGTTCCTAACAAAAAGGCACTCCTGACTGGGCCCCAAGATTACTATCCTTGAATCAGGTTGGGTGTTAACCTAGACTGTTTAAAACCAAAGGAGCTGCTCCTATGGGCCCCATTTAGTATACAAAATCCTTCACATGGATTATGCCAAAAACTTGCAGTCCGTTCCCAATGCAGAAACTCTTATTCTTGGAAGATTGAGAAGTACACAGGTCCTTATTAGCTCACACAAGCACTTGGCCAGATTTATGGCCTTCCTGACATCGTGGGATCATGCATCAACAATGCATTTTACTGTACCCAATTCCCCTGCCATAAATACCCCAACATCTATTGCTCTAAAAATGTGTGCCTCGGGTTTTCCTTTTTACATGTTGAGAAAAGGATTATTCTCCTTCCTACGGTTTTCTGTTCACACCCTTTACAACTACGGTTTTCCCTTCAATACTACTGTTTAAGTTAACCACCTAACTAATTTTACAACTAACTACTCTAACTTCTTTGCATACACATCTTTCAATCTTGTGCCCGAAGTTCTATCAAAGACAGTAAATTATTGGTCTTTTACATAATACCATTAGAATTACGTAAATCTGTAGATATTTCTTTAATTGTACTACTTCCCAGATTGTTTGTTAATATTTCTAGAGTCTACAACTTCCTAGGTTTAGTGCTAATTCATTAAGCACTTGATGTATTTATTGCACAGCAACAACAACCAAGTCGTATCCCACAGGGTCGGTTAAATGGACCAAACGACACCATAATGTTCTATCATATATCATCATATGGAACCTTTAGAACCATATATATCTTGATTGTCTAAACCCAAAGGAGCTGCTCTAATGGGCCCCATTCAGGATACAAAATCCTTCGCCTGGGTTAGGCCAATCCCAATACAGAAACACCTATTCTTGAAAGAGCAGTAAAGAAGACATATATCCTCATCAACTCATCCACGCATTTGGCTAGATTTATGGCCTTCCTAATATCGTGGGATAATGCATCAACACTGCATTTATTGTAACACCATATTAAATACATGTTTTGTGATCTTCAAGACACAGAATTGGCAGAAGTTACATGGTATGAGAGCAAGGTAGGATACGAGTCTTGAGGAGCGGATGGTGGACGTGGCCTCCATTGAGTAAGGCATGACTCTAGAAATGATGCTAATTATTCTATCTTCTTGCATTCTTCAGCAACCACTTGCCTCTTCCTGCTTGTCTATGCCGATGACATCATCATCACCGGTAATAATAAAGTTGGCATCCATTAGTTGAAACAATGTTTGTCTCTACACTTCCAAACTAACGATTTGGGCTGCTTAAATATGTTTTAGGAATTGAAGTTGCTCAGACTAAGACTAGTATAGCTAGTACTCAACAAAAATACGCTCTTTATATACTTGAGGAAACTAGCTTGCTTGATTGCCACCTAGTGACACTCCTATGGATCTCAACGTCAAGTTACTATCAGGTTAGGGGGAGTCACTGAAATCGTTTATATAATACTCATTGAATAAAACATTTGTATGGTATCTATTGAAGAAAAAGGCAAATCACCATCATTGTCTTTTATTCCGCTGTTTCTAATTAACTTAAATATAAGTTTCGTTCAAACTAAGTTGAAGGCTTCCCAAAGTATATATAGTATGTACAATGAAAACATAATGAAGATAAGCCCGGAGGAGCAGCTGTGATGCATGGGTACATAAAACATGGAAACATACCCATATTGCATGGGTACATAAAACATCAGATATCTGAATTAGTGGCAACCACTGTATTTTGTCTCCATCAGATATGTGTATTAGTAGCAGCCACTGTATTTTGAAATGACCGGGATAATTAAATGACTGCGTGAAAGTGTCTGAATACGCCAAGTTAGCTTTTCTGCTTCTTCTCACAATGTTGTCGATGGTGGACCAAAGCAGAGAGCCCTAAACCTGCCATACCGGCCGACATTTGGTGCCACCATATCCGAGTATGGCCCCGTGGCACCGCCATTCTTCAAAAAATTGGCAATGGCGTAAATCCAAAAACCCGCCACTGATATCCGCCATAGCCGATATTTGACAACACTATTCTCATGTTTTATTGACTTCAGCCAGTGAGAGGAGAAGAGGGGATTTTAGGCAGCAAAGGGAAATTTGGAAAGAGGGAAAATGATGAATTATAATATTCTATAAATTTGAGTTGTAATATTAGGAAAAAGTATGAAATAATATCAAGGTCAAGGTAGTTAAGATTGAGATGTCACGCAGAATAAAAAACTGGAAGTAAAATCGTAAAACGTGAAATCGTAACATGAAAACTCAAATAATATCAAGGTCAACGTGAAATTAAACCTTTAGATTCAAATAATCAAGGAAACTTAGTCATAACTATAATGAAATTAGTAATTGATGCCTTAAATAACCAATAACTCGTAATTTCATAAGTCATGAAACATCTTAAGCAAGATTTGCTTAAATAAGAAATATCAGCAGTGGATCAAGACATTCTAATGAAAAAGTGAAGAACTCAACAACAAAACTCAACAACAAAAACAGTACACTGGTAGGGGCTTCAGGCCACAAGAAACAGAGCACAAAACGACAGAACTCAGTAGCAAATATAATGTACAACAGAAGAGGATTTTGGTCACAAAACAGTGCATGGAAAAGGATGCGTTCTAGTCAAAGAAACAGTGCACTGCAGCAAAGTGACTTCGGTCGCAAAAATAGAGAACAAGATGGCTAATTTTGGTTGCAAAGCCAGAATATCACAGACACAGTCATGATACAAAGAAAATAGGATTTTTAGCAAGTGAAATGACACAATGAATCTTAATAAATAAAGCAGAAACGGTCGTATTGCCAACAAGGTCAGAATTCACCCACAAAGGCTTCCAAAAACAAACGGGTCACCTGGATACTGATATCAGAAGTAAAAAAAAATGCGAGATTGCTGTTAAATACTGTTAATGTAATGCAACTGTGGTCGCGATGTGGTTGCAGAGCTGTAAAAATGTTGACGTCATTGACCATTTGTCAAAACATTTATAAATTATATATGTTAAAATCAAATTCATATATTTATTACAAAGATTAGAATCAAAGATTAGGATTTGAATCAACACATCATAGCAACTAGCATTTATTGTATTTTTTATAGACAGATGTTAGAATGTTTGTGGTTATGTTAGTTAGTTGCAAAGGTTCGAACCATAGATCTCGTGTTTAAAACACTATAGGATATGCTAAAAAAACAAAGGACAGGACATGACAACTTCAGTTGTAAAGTGTTTGATTTGTAAAACTGTTCAGGGACAGGACAAACTTGAAGCAAGGGACAGGACAAAAACTAAAATTCCTGTCCCTCACTAAACACAACTTTTTGTCCCACGTACAAATTGTCTAAAATACCAAAATAGTCTTTTGTCCAAAAAAAACATATAAAACCAAAAATGATTCAATATCATAAAATTTTGGCTTAAACGTGCTATTGATCCCCTAAGTTTGCAAGAGTAGCGATTTTGGCCCCCTTTTAAAAAAATGGCAAAAGTGACCCTATGTTTAGAGAAATACGCTCTTTTGACCCCTTGTCTTTACAAAAAGTTGCGATTATGTCACCTGTATTGGGACACGTGGCGTCTTCTCAGCAATTTTGGGACGAAAGGGGCCAAAATTGCTTTTTTTTTTGTTCGGGGGCCAAAATCGTAACTTTTTAGGTTAAGGTGTCAAAAATGCACTTAGGCTTAAAATTTTGTGCTCCGCCTTGTGTTGTGTTGTTCAGTCTTGTGTTGTTATGTCCAGAACTTACTGTTTTGCAGATCAAACACACCCTATGGGTGTCTCATAGCTCAGCAATCGAGCTACCTACTTAGTACCAGCATTTATTGTATTTAATGGCAAATGTCAGTATTCTATATTCTCTTATAAAGTATGTTCATATGTTCATATGTACAATGCCGATATACAAAAAAAATAAAGAAGGGTTTAATTTGTGTCCTAATAAAGTATTTTTCCTCGCAAAAACTAATCCTTGAGCAAGGTTGGTGATTGAATTTGATGAATTTCAATATAATATAATTAAAAAAAAACATGGATATAAAAGAGTGAACGAAGAGTACCAGAGAGTGTGAATGAAGACGGTGATGATGAAATGGGAACAACAGAGTGATGAGGAAGAGATGATGCGGCGCGTTGTCGTTTAGAAACGTAGCTACCTGGAAGAATCAGAGAATGAGAAGTGTGAGATGATTTCAGTCGTTTGGGTTTTTCTTCTTCATCTTCATCTGAAGAATTTGAATAAGCGTTGCGCAGAAGATCCATATGTTTGTTTGTGTGTGTTCTTCGCTGCTCACACTTCAAATTTCTGTTTTATTTCTTCGGCCTCTTGTTAGCTTTTCAAGGAAGAAGTGAGAGACAAAGAACACATCAGGTTCATACTTTAACCGGTTCACTGTGATTGAACCGGACAATTAATTAATCAACAAATAACAAATAAATAGATATATTGTTTTTTTTTTAGAAAATAAATAGATATATTTATTGTTAAAAAAAAAATGAAAATATTTGGTGTATTTTTTAGATGTTTTTTCTTACTCTGGCTGTTCCTATATCTAAGCACCTATTTGACTTTATTTTTGTCCCTATATGTATGGGTGTTCATGGGTTGGGTCAACCCATAAAACCCGGACAAACCCATCCAAAAAACCCAAAAAAATGGGTTGTGTTGGGTAATTGGGTGGGTATGGTTTCTGAAAATGGAAAACCCATGAAAATAAATGGGTTTCGGGTAAAACCAGACTCAAACCCAAAAAACTCACTTACCCAATAATGTTAATATTTTTTATCTTTATTTTTATAGGATAGAAGAAAGTTATATTTTCAAAACATACACATTGTACCCTATATATTGAAAATCAAAATATACTAGAGTTAGAAATTAATATGTTGCACTTTTTGGTTATTTTGATATTAATGCAATTTTATGTCATGCAACTTTAGTTTGTTGCAAAGTACTTTATGATGAACTTTATTATTTGATGTTCTATGACGCATAAAATTATAATAAAATAAGCTAAACAATGTTTTTAAGAAAATTAAAAAGTAGAGTATTATTTTAAAACAAAATTACGAGGACTTGTCATTTAGTCATTTAATATTAAAAAAATAGAAAAATAAGTTGGGTAATCCATTACCCAATCCAACCTAACCCAAAAATTAGTGGGTTTACCCAAACCCACCCAATAGTATAACCGGTGGGTATTTTACCTCACCCAAACCGGAGTACCCTATTTGGTTTGGTTTTGGGTTTGGCCAAACCCAACCCAAACCCACCCACGAACACCACTTCCTATATGTAAATCCCTTTTCAAATTATTAGATGCATTTATTATTTTTTCCTAATCATACCCCTAATTAATAATACTAATTTGTCTTGAAATATAAAAAGTCAAATTTAATATATATACAAACAAATGACAATTTGGTAATATTAACACATAAAATAGACACATTAATTGCACTAACAACTTTCCTTAAAAAATGTGAAAAATGTAAAAGGTGTTTAGATATAGAAACGGAGTGAGTATATTTTTAAGGCCAGTTAGCTATGTATATCCTTAAGTTTCACAAACAACCGTGCTAATTTTAACCTTTAAATTCAAATAGATCCTTCAAATTATATAAAGTTTGCAACGTCTTTTTCATCCAACTTTGTTGAATCAGACTTATGTGACGGTTAAATGCTGACATGATAAGACTAAATCATTAAAAAAAAATTATGATTTTTCCATAAACTTCATCTGCTTCCTCATTAACCTTATCATCTTACCCTCTCTTTAGAAAAGCAAACCAACAAAAAATAATACAATCCTCGTCTTATCAACTCAGATTATCTTTTCCTCATCAACACAAACGCTATTATTATTCACCACAAATCCTAGAATCACCACCACAATCACCATCAGTTTTAGCCTTATCATTGTTATTCACCTTTTTTTTATTACATATTGGTATTCACCTTTACATCACTATTGTTCCCATTATCATCGTCAACCTTATTAAACTCATATTCATTAATCTCTTCTAGTGAAGCAGTATCAGAAATCTCACCATCTTTTACATCCTTACCCACTTTCCTATTTTTAGTTTTTTTTCCCGAATTTTCACAATCTGAAAACGATAACAAAAAAAAAACCATGGATAATGAATCACATATAGAAAGGCAAATCACACAAGAACAATACAAACAAAATAACCATTAATTTGTTTCAAAATTGAACATAAAAATTAGGTGATGATGGAACATTATATATATATGGAAATTATATTTTGGAAATTTTAGGGTGTGACAACTCTACTCCCCTTAAAAGAATTTTGCCCTCGAAATTAAGAGCTCATAGGAAAATGGATTTAATTCTCACTTAAATATCTTATATTATATAATATTTGAAACACTAACTCACGTTAATTTTATTATAACACAACTAAAAAGTTTCACTAAAGATCCACACATCAAACACAAAATTTCATAAGACACGCATCCATATAACATAAAAGTTAGAATTTAATATTATTCTCAATTATCACCACTTAAATCCAACCATATCATTATAATAATTACTTAACCAATCTATCAACTCATATCTACAAGATTAAAGGACTTCGAAAAATATCAATAGATTAAGTCTATAAAAACATATTGTAACAACCTGTTTTTCGTTAAAATTATTTTACTTATTTATTATATGTGTTTACTTGCTTGTTTGTGTGTTTGACTTGGGATTAGTTGATTTTGAGGCTAGAAGGGTATTTTAGTCATTTTCAGGACTAAGATTATTTTGGTCATTTGAGGAGCGAGGGTAAACTAGTAATGTTATAATATATAATATTTTAGAGTTTTAGTGTGAATAGTTATTTTATTAAGTTAGAAGTAACTTGAAATAATTATTTTGAGATTGTAATTAATGAGATGATTTAGTGAGTTAAGTGTGTAGTAACTTTTTAGAATTAAGTGGTAAGAGTTTTGAGGCTCATTATGAGTAGAGTTACCCTAACCCATTATTGGAGTATATATAGAGAACTTATGAGGGAAAATTAGGGTTTAGTCATTCATTCACACATTCTCATAAAAAGAGAGGGTAAAGAGAATTGAGGGAGAAAAGAAGAATAGAAGAGAAAGAGGAAGACCCACTTGGAGAAAAGTGAAGAGAAAGTTAGGATTCAAAGAGGAGAGTGAAGATTCTTGCAGATTAGCTTAAGCTTAAAGAAAATAAGGTAAGGGGAATAAGTTTGTTCTACTTAATAAGCTATAATCTTGTTTTTCACTTATGAGTCACATTTGTTTTGAATGAATTATGAAATTGATTATTTTAGATGTTAATTTTCATGCTCATAATTAAGTGGTGAAATTAGGTATGTGAAAGTTGTTGAAAACTTGTTGTCGATGCTTAATTTTCATTGTTGATATGTGTTGAATTGATTACTTTGAGAATTTTGCTTAACTTAGTGACAATGATAATGTTGTTGTTGATTAATGTGTTGGAACAAAATTTGTTTAACATTACCCTTTGAGTTTTGATGACAACAAGGTATTAAAAATTGTCAATTGGATATGCTAATATTTGTTCAAGTGTGCAGAACCATATTGAAAATTACCTTTTTGTCCCTAACCAAACCATTACTATTGAAAGCAATACTTTAACCATCATTTCTTCGGAACCTTCTTCCTCAAACCTTACTCATCTCCCAGATATCAATGCCCCACCTACCCTTTTACTAGATTCTATTATATTAAAAGAGGTATGTGAGAGTATTTTCCAGGATCTGAACAAATTGGTGAAGACCAGGAATAACTTTGTCCATGAGAAAATTTATGTAGATGAATGGACAAGTCTAAGGAACATAGTTGAATACATGATGTGTGAACTTCAGAAGTTGTCCTTGGAAGCTCATGACAAAGCTTTGCTTGATCTTCAACAATGGTTCAAAGGAGTAACTGTGAACATGGAAGAAGTAAAGTTCAACAAAAGTCTAGAGAGAAGTAGGCTGTACCTATCAGACACACCTATGTATCTGGATGCTTCAAGCATTATCTCCTCTAGTGTGCATTCTGAAAACCTAGACTTCAGGTGGTTGACTAAGCTGAAAATTCAGACTTCAGATGCTCCTATTCTTAAGAAGTTGAAAGATGATCCTGTCTTGGAAAAGGAAAACAAAGAGCTGAAGAAAGCATTGTTTGAGCAAAAGATCTTGGTTGCTGAACTTCAGAGAAAGATGATTGCTCAGCAAGAAGAAGCAAAGATTAGAGAAGAAAATCTTATCAAGAGTTACAATGATCTTAAGGAAGACATGTAGAAACAATCAGAAACTACAAACAGTTTGATTAGAGATCTGATGGAAATGGTTCGGAAACAAGCCAAGCCTTAGATTGCACACCTTATCTTTAGCTTGTTTACTCTTTATCTTGTCTGTCGTTTGTGTTTCTGGAATACTTTGTTTTGCTTCTGCCCATGTTTTGCTTCTGACAATATTTTTGCTTCTAAACTTATTATATATGTCTTATATTGAATTTTCTCACTATGTTTTTCTCATCTCTTCTCTTTGTCTATATTTTATCTTTTTGTTGATGACAAAAGGGGGAGTAGATATATAGTATTTATAGGCTCTGAGCCCCATTAATTTAAGTTAAACAAATTAAATTAATAGGATCTTTTTCTCATCTCTTACTCTATTAATGTGAGATTATTCTGAGTGTATTACGTTTTTTAATGATGAATTTAATTAACATGGATAGAACTCAGGGGGAGCTTACAAACCTCACCTTAAAGTACTATTGGACTCAAGGGGAGCTTACAAACCTCATATCCATAGGTCAACGTGTTAATCAGATTAACAACAATTGAACATTTTAAATACCAAGTGTTTGTCATCATCAAAAAGGGGGAGATTGTTGTAACAAAATTTGTTTAACATTATCCTTTGAGTTTTGATGATAACAAGGTATTAAAAATTGTCAATTGGATATGCTAATATTTGTTCAAGTGTGCAGAACCATAGACAAAAAATTTCAATCTCTTATTTAAGCATAGGTTCTTGAAGAACAAATGAGAGCAATGGAATAAACAAGAAGGAAGCTTGAAGTTCTGAAGAGTAAAAGTTCTGAAGACAAGAAGTTCTGAAGACAAGAGGTCCAGAAGAAGCTAACGTCATCAGAAGCACTCTCCTCATCAAAAGCTAGTTCACCAGAAGCTGACGTCATCAAAAATTCTGAAGAACATCAGAAGCTAACAGATTGAAGCTTCTCAAAAGTTGTTCAAACGATGAGTTAATCACGTCTATCATTGCAGAAGACTAGAAGAATGTAGCAACGACTATTTCAAAAGGATTTGAAGGCTTTGGATGCTTATTCTTTGGAGAGAGTTGAAAAAAGACAATTGTACGAAGTGTACAACCACTATCTCCACTACTCTATTTTTATGTCTGCTAGTACAAGAACAACAGTTTGTTGGAACAAAGGGTGTTTCACAAGCCACTTATTGAGTTTTGACAATAACAAGGTATTAAAAATAATCAATTGGATATGCTAAACAATTTGTTCAAGTGTACAAGATCCATAATCAAAGTACTATTCATAAAGATTCTGGTTGAACAAGTTCAAGAGCAAAGGAATTTATTTGAAGCTTAAAGCATCTGG
>Ga0228711_1010546_pt1 | contig 12096 bp, 6 predicted proteins | sample MedpolnodulmetaG_2_FD_177996 | JGI IMG/M metagenome (GOLD analysis project Ga0228711, IMG submission 177996) | Root nodule microbial communities from Medicago polymorpha collected in Santa Monica, California, United States - brown nodules | ecosystem: Host-associated > Plants > Roots > Nodule...
AATTTATGGAAAAATTAAAATAAAACTCAATTGACTTAGTAACACAACACCTTTCAATCACAATTTATAACTATTAAGAGGACCCTATTTACACATTCAGTCAGTCAGATACCACACAACTACTTCATAGGTACCTTGTAATATATAACAATAGCAGATATGAAACAGACAGATTCAAAATGTCAAAAATACAATGACAAAACTTACTAAAATTGATATTCTATAATTTTGATTATTATATATGTTTTTCTATTGGAATTTAAATAAATCCGTATAATTTAAAGTACAGTAGCACTTTCTAAGCCATAAGATCAAGTAAATAAGGCCTATTTAAAAAAGAACTCATTAGAACACGGTGGCCTAATTTGATCCATGTAGCCGACCTCACTTCGTGGGAGAAGGCTTGGTTGTTGTTGTATAAAAGCGGAGAAAATGGAACTCAAGAGAGAGCTGCCAATGAATTAAAAAAAGAACTCATTTTTAACAAAATATGAATCAACATAGGATATTTACATCCAGTAAGTGCAGACATATGTCCCGACAAAGTGGTGTAATTTTACATAGTACATAACTTAGAATATTGCCGGCAAAAAATGAAAACATTAGAATCTTAGACAGAACACAGTACAAAATATATTAAATGTTTAAGTACAACTATTTCTATATTCTTAAATTGGTTCCCCACACCTACCAGTCCAAGAAAAGCAGAACAATGTTTGAAGGTAACTTGCCCAGCTATACAGAAACTTGTGTTACTATAACAGGAGAAAATGAATAGTTACCAGTCTTAGTCATCTTAAGGGAATAGATTCTTGCAGTATGGTATGTTCCTCTTGTGTTTAGTTCCTGCACGCTAAACCTGCACAACCCTTCAAGAACAACTATATATGTGACCCTCCCACTTGGTTTCTCCACTCCCCTCGATAAGTGTAATGCTTGAGCAGCTAGCCCTTGGATTCATTTGACAATTTCATTTCTAAAAAATCCACAAAGATTGCCGATACAACATTATCATGCAGATGCTCAAATGAACTATATAAAATTCTTTTAAGAGAGTTAAACTACCTGTTATGCCAATGAACAACATCATTCTGAACTTTGGTATTAGAATCTGATGAACCACCATGAACTTTGGAACTTTGATCTATAGAATCTGATACTGTGAAACCCAGTTGCTTAGTTTCAGCAGAAGTAACAATATCACATACAGGCAAGACGCCAATCATCCCTTTCTCTTCTCTTTGCCACAGTTCTTGTTGCACCAACTTCACACTACATTCAATAAGGAAACAATCTCAGAATCCACTGTTACAACATTTTTCGAGAGCAAAAATAAATCACTTTTTTAAACAAAATAATCACTTTCTAAAAACTTTTAATTCCCTTGATACATATTTTCCACAAAAATAGCAGATATGAAACATAAAGATTCATAATGTCAAAAATACAATGACAAAATTTACTAAAATTGATATTCAATAATTGTATGAAGTAAATTAGCATAACTAAAAAGATAAACAAAAAAAAAATAACACAACTATATCAAATTCATCAATAAGTAGAAGATTTTATTTTTAGAGAAACCATACCCAAATGGTTCAAACCATGATTAATGAATAGCTGCATCATGAGAAATAAATATCCATGAACTACAGACAACACCAAAGAATTCAGACCGGATTGCAGCAAAAAAACCAACCACTTTCCTCTGCTTTCTCATCTCAATTGAACAATCACATTGACATTCACAAAGAGGGACAGCCATCGTATTAGCTTCCTCTAACCCAGCAATCAAGAAATATGATCAACCACACTCGATCTCCTTCATTTTAGCTTCGTTATGATGTCAATTCCATCTCAAAATTTTCAGCCATGCAAATTGCAGAGAGAGATATGAATATAAAAATCTTCAAAACCTAAACAGATCGGTGCATAACCCTGCAAAATCACGTTTATTCAGTTCAATCTAAATACATAAACAATCAAATGAAAAAAAAATTGAAAACAAAATCTTCGAATTGAAGAACACGCTTACTCGGTTCAATCTAATCACATAAACAATAAAAATCGTAAAAAAATTGAAAAAAGAATATATCTGAAATGAAACTACATGAAAAACACACATATTCAGTTCAATCTAAATGCATAAACGATAAAAATTGACCAAAAAAGAATCTGAGAATTGAAGAACCTGAAGATTATTGGAACTGCACCAGTCGAAGATTTTTCTGAAGAAATCACGGAATTGACCGAAAGCAAATAGCAAACCGTAACTGAAATATGTTGTGAGATACGGAATTGCTATCATCTTTGCCGGAGGCAGTGGTCTGCGACGACGGTGTGGGATCGGAGATCCGAACTCGAATTGGTGAGATGGTGGGAAGGATGTGGTTGATTTCATGCAGAGAGAGAAAGTGAAGAGATAATTTGGGGTATGGATAGATGGAACGATAGCTCTCTTTCCTAACATTTGATGAGAGAGAAATTGAGCATCGGAAACTATCACAGTAAACAACTGCTAAAACCAAGTCTAAGTTAATAATGGCAAGACAAAATTTGAAATTCAAATTTAACAGAAGGAGGGAAGTTTTTTAGGGTTAACCTAATTAGCAACTAATGCAGCAAAATTAGAGGCAAATTTGTAGGGTTAAGCAATTGCAATGCATAACAACTTTTAAGAATAAGGGATATTTAAGGTTTAAGGTCAAACCTTAAATTTTTAGTCAACTTTCAACTATCAGTACCGTAATATACGCTAAAAAATAAAAAAGTAAAATATAAATATGTTTTAGAAGAAAAAAAATCAAATTTTCTATTTTTTTTACAAAAAATAAAAATATTCACACGAAATAACAAAAACTAATATCGATCATATGTAATTTTTTGGAGTAAAAAAAGTATCTCAACTAAATTTCGATCTTGATTTTTTTAATATCTCTTAGTATTTTTAGCTCTCTTTTATTTATTTTTATTCAATGTGTTGGTTCATCACATTCTAAAAATATCTCATTATGAAAGCCTCTGATTTTTTTTGAAAGAAAATTGACAATGGAAAAACGCTCTGCTAGGGCACAACCACTAGCAAGTGCCGCCGGTTCTCAATTTCATATGTTTTAGAACGTGTAATTGATAGTTGGTTTTGCTTTCAATTGTCTCATTCATACAATAAATTTTGATTGCTGCACCGCTAGAAGAATTCAATTCCATCACTCAACGTGTTTCAATCATTGAAGATTGAATCTTTTCAAGTCAACAAGTGTGAGATTCATTCACGTGTACTATTGTTCGCTAAGTTTATTTGAGCACTGTTCCTGCAACGTCTCTGAATTATTCTGGTTCGTTTGAGCATCATATTGGGGTCGCAGTTCTGCCCTAAGCCATGTTTGATTGGTAGGCAGAGTTGGCGACAACTGTTCCTGTTCCGGTTACATCAACAACAACATCTGACTCTTCTTTGGCTCTTGCAATGGTCGCGCACAACACTCCAACACCAGCTGCCATTTTGAAACCATCATTTGCCCAGGCACTTCGTGGACCTAAGGTAACCTATACTGAACCTCTACCAATGCCTGCACTTTGTGGGGAAACATTGTCAATTACGATAACGAAGGACGCTTACCTTCGAGGGTTGGAAGCTTGTCGAACTAACCTTTGGGGTAGGCTGATGTTAATCAAAGGGGACAAACTATATTCTTCCAAGGACTTATTCACAAAGCTTCAAGCAATTTGGAAAGTTTCAGGTCCATGGAGTCTGCGCTCACTAGCAAGGGATTTTTCGAATTCACATTTGCATCTCAGGAGGACTTGTGCAAAGTTTGGGCTGCGGGGACCGCCAATTTAAAGCCAGGAGTTCTTCGATTATTTGAGTGGGCGAAGGACTTCAATATTCATACGCATCGTCAGACACATGCTCAGGTGTGGATCCGCCTTTGGGAACTACCACAAGAATATTGGATGGAGAGGACATTATATGAGATAGCAGGGGCGGTCGGTACTCCGTTGCTCATTGATCATGTTACCAGGAACCGTCTATTTGGTCATTATGCTAGGATTTTGGTTGATTTGGATCTAGCTAAGGACATATTTTATGAAGGGATGGTGGAAAGAGAAGGATTTGCGTTTCCGGTTGCTATTGAATACGAAGGTTTACCTGAGTTTTGCACACACTGCAAAAGCATTGGCCATAACGTTAATTCTTGCCGATGGTTATATCCGAGGAATGTGGACAAACTAGCAGATCTAGTTGATAACGGAAAGAAGCCTATATACTCACAAAAACAGGTATCTGAATGGAAACCAAAAGATAATCTAGATGGTGTAGGCTCTTCGAACACATTTGAAACACATCAGGTACCAGAAATATAAGAGACAGAACCTGTGATATCCGACACTCAGCATGAAGAGGTGGAAGATATTCCAGCTCATGTCACGCAGTCTCAAACACAGGCAGCCACGGTCCCCATTATGGTAGAACAAACAGCTGCAGAAAATGTTACACAATCAGTAGCCCTTGAGGTCACGATTGGGAACAAAGAGATTCTTGAGGTACAACACTCCCCACAGCATGCTGCGCACTCTAGCCCTTCTTTTTGCATGCCTTTACAGAACATCTCAGATGATATTGTCCGGACAAGGTCGGTTGACAAGGATGTAAAAGATGTACCTTTCACAATTGAGGTACAAACTGATGCTGCTACAGTTTGCAATGACCGGCTGCCTCACAATTCAACACATGTGCTTGAAGAGATCACTACTGAAGCGCACGGTGACGTGCACTCTGTTGATTTGGAACAGGTTTCTCCTTCAGTAGCACTAACAGCCCACCACATAGTGAATTCTAGCCATGATGCTTCACAGGTGGCAATTACTTCTCAGCCACATACTAGCAAGAACGTACAAAATGACTTGGATTTATGGGCCATAATCAAAGAATACGATCAACGGACTGCAAAGGAAGGATTTACGCAAGTTCTCTAAAAAAAAGCAGCAGCTAAATATGAAAAAGCAAGTCCTCGGAAAGCCGCATTATCAGACCCGTGCAAAGGGTGGTCCTTCTCCATCTTCCAAATGATGTTATGTTGGAATGTCCGAGGGTCATGATGCTCAGGGTTCTGTTTGGTTAGACACGCTTCCTGTATAGTTTCTTTTCGACTTCTTTCGAGACAGAATTGGCTCACCCAATTATAGATTTACGTCGACTTTATTTTTTATTGTTTTGGCTTTTTCATTGAGGGTTTTGGCCTAGTCCCCCCTCTTCTTGTATATATGTTTTTCCCTTTTTTTAATAAATTTTAGAGATTGGAAGGCATAGGACGGAGGCATCCCGAGGTGTCAACCTCGTTGGTATATCGGTGTTGCCTTTTGATGTCTGTCTGTCTCCCTGCTTAGCACAAAAAAAAGCCTATGTTCAATGATTAGTTTTTTTTTCATTCATTTGAAATATTATTTTTCAATTATAGTAATTATAACCATTTTTATTTTATTCAAATTTGAATAAAACTTTGAGTTTGTCTATATGTTTTTAGCATGGCTTACAAAAAATTACGTGTATTGATATAGCTATAAAACTAATAAAATAATTGAATAAGTACTTGAAAAAAATATAGAAAATCTGGATTTACTAATAATATTATTAGTACTAAGAAAACAAACATTGAGTATGTTGTGTAATCTTTTAGCATTGATTGTTTTTTATATATGTTTAATTATAATTTTGGTCTTCATTTATTCATGAAATTGGTGCTCCATTTTAAAAGCACTCAGTTTTGGTTCATTCATTTGATTTTTGTACTTAAAATATGGTGAAACTAAAGTTTTTAATGAGTTTTCTTATAGTTTCGAGGGTGTCAATCACTTCACATCATCATGTCGTTTCTTATAATTACTTATAGTTTTTAATGATTTCTTATAGTTACACATCATCATCTTATTTATAGATTCTTATAGTTCTTAATGATTTTTGTTCTCAAATCATTATTTTTAAATACAAAAATCTAATGGAGTGACCAAAACGTAATTGTTTTAAATTAGGAAGACTAATTTCATGAATGAGTGAAAATATGTGTGCCAAAACTGTAATAAAATCTTTTATATGTTATAGATCAAACAGTTAGCTCACTTATTCACTTAATATTAAAAAAAAATTAAATTACTCTTTGATGATAACTTTTTTTTTGACAACACTCATTGATAATAACTTAAAATTATGTTCCAAATATCTTTGAAACCGTCTTTCTATTTCAGATATTTGGAACATGATATTAACTTGATAATTTAGGTAAAACCATTATCTTAAAGTTATTATCTTTGAAACCGTATTGTAACATAGGTAAAACCATTGCAGGATATGATTGAATGTGAGCAGTTCTACATGTTCCCTCTTTTAAGTTTATTTTGTACCACTCAATTAGGGGTAGGGAGTAATCAAGTCCCTCACCGGTGTACCACTTACATTATACCATTAGATCTATTAAAATAAATTAAAGGCTGAGATTTGTTGGAAATAAAAAATGAACACCTATGTCTTCTCCCATCCAATCTTTGTTCTTTTTGATTTGATCCAGTGCCCAAACCTTCATTGTGTGCTTGATTATCCTTGTTAAACTTAAACCTTAAACAGAAACTGAAATTCTATAATGAAAATTCTAAGTATTCAAATTCAATTCTTCTCCTTGAATCTGATTTTCAATTTCCCCTAATGAATCACAAGTATGCAACAATCTGATCATATCAATCCTCCAAGGGAACCTCTACATTCTCATATCGGAAACTGCGATGTTTTGTTTTGAAAAGATCCGCAAGAGAAACTTATTTTAATTCGTTTATGTTTTTCAATTAAGAAGTTGTTTTCATGGCAATAGTTTTTTTCCTTCCCTTTTGCTGTTTTTAGTTTTCAATCAGTTTAAGTGTAACCATCATGAGAAAAAAGAAACCCATAAAATAAAATAGAAAGAAACCTTCATAAAAAACCATGGCCTCAAACATTGAAAAGAAAGAAAAAAAATTGAACTTTTAAGAACCTCCATGAAATTTGTTTGATATTCGTTTCCAAGAAGATGACATAAATGGTAATGGTAAAAGAAACTCTAATAATTAAAAAGAGCAAAGATTGGGTGGGAGAAGACATAGGTGTTACTTTTTTATTTCTAACAAATCTCGACCTTTAATTTATTTTAATAGATCTAATGGTATAATTAAGTGGTACATCGGTGAGGGACTTGATTGTTCCCTCACCTTAGAATCCACCGTAAAAATGGGTGATAAATATTTGTGGATATGGTTAATTAAAAATAAAAAAAAACACCCTGTCATCATGCACCATTGGCCACCCACTCGGGCAAATCTTGAGCTGTATTTTATGTGATTTTATTTTTAAAAAAACATTGATGCAAACAAATTTCTTTAAACTTTCCTCTAAAAAAATTCTTTAAAATTTAAATAGGTTTATATTTTATTTGTAACTTTTATATTCTTGACTTTGCATTAATTTAGCCTCGTTTATTCTTTATCTTGTATCTTATGTCGTTTGAAGTCATTAATAGAGGACAGCTCTGATAAGAAGTAGGAGCAAGTAAAACTTTCGGTTGAAAACGAAGGAATACCATGTCTAATGTCTATCATCACATAAAGCTTTTGTTGGAGTTGTCTTTTAGTTGCGTTCGTGGATATTGGATAAGTGCTTAAACCCGTTTGCTTGCCTGTTTCCTGAAGCATCCCACGTGCATACAGTTATCCACATGGAATGTTTGACCACAAAAACATCCACCTCTCAGAGAATAATACAAACATCATAACTCACGAGCCAGAGCATATATGCAATCACACACATGATAAAATGGTAGATTTACTATTCACTGGGTGATATGATAGTATTATTAGTTAGTATCGGGGACCATATCTTCACATGGACATCATATCATGCTCCCACCAAGATGTCAATTATATAGTGATATGGAGAAAAAAAATTATGTAACTGTTTCAATAAAAATCATTTTATGTAACCGAGCAAAGATTCATTCAACATTTTTATAGCTGTCAGTATACATAAGCAGAAACACCATCCAAACATAAACTTACAATATAGTTGAAATTGCATACACTACATTTAAAATTATCGAACTCACTTTTCAAATTATCAAGGTGTGATTTAGCTCGACAGAAAGAGATAACCAAATTTAAAATACATTATTAGACAAAAAAGATGATGAGGGTAACAAGATAACTTCATAATAAAGAGAAGTTTAATGCACATTTTTTCTTTTTCTGAATCAAGTCTTCATCGCAGGTCTAACCAGCCCCAAACCAGAACCACTTCCCAAATGCTTGAAATCTTTGGCTTCAAGATTATCATCATGACCAGCAAAACCTGTCCCTCCCTTCTTCAAGTTAACCAAATGTCTCTCTTTACATGCCTTGTTGCAAACAAGACAAACCTTATCTACAGCCATAAATCTGTCGGAACATTTTTTGCAAAATACATGCCCACATGAACTGAGCGCCACAAGTGACATTGTGTTGGTGAGAGTGGTTTTGCAGCTAGGACAAATGTAGCTCCGATCAAGAGCGTTAGATTTTTTCTGCTCACTAGTATCTTCAGTGAACTGGACAGGGAAAAGTGTCTTTAACTTCAGATTCTCCTTGCCTTCCGGACAGATAGTACTTGTAGAAGGAGCTTCTACTTTAACAGATGCTTCTGGTGTGGCAGAAGGCAGCCAAAATGCCTTCATTGTCCTAAGGGCTTCTTCCTCATAGGAAGTGACCTTTACACTGTTTGCCCCATGGAAACCATTCTTGTCACGGTTATAATTTCTATCACTGTATTGTGGTACAGCACCATGATTTTGCTGATCAAATGCATCAAGCTCTTTAGCCTTCTGCAACATTAATTTTTCTTCTTCCTCTTCTTTTTCTTGCTTCTGCTGAGCAGAATGTGCAACAAGCCTCCTATTTTATTGTAATATCACAAACAAAATTGTTAACGTTCACAACTTAACACTGGTTGTATTTCATTTTATTTTTTTGAGAGGGACTTAACACTGGTTGTATTCATAGCAATGAAAATGTAACATACATAAAGGCGACATATACTTGAAGGGGATTGTTATAATCCACCCATTACAATTTGTGAAGGAGTGCTTCAGAATTGTGCACCATGGACCAAAACCCCCCACTTTTTCTTCTCAAAAATAATGTAAAGTGATGGGTAATAACTTAAAAATTAATTTTTTTAATATTCATGTATGTCTCTCCCTATTCAAGCTAATAGTGATCCAAGCCACAAGTGGGTTGACCATGCTCAGTGTATTAAAGAAATCTGAGCGACAACAGATAGTGTCGAGCAAACTATTGATCCTAACTTTGAACTCATCAAACTCACAAATCGCTTGTCTGCAATCCTTGACAAAGTTTGGCTGCACTCTGTTTTTGCAGGATCTCTTTGCTATGTTTCCAATTCCAACATAAGTGAACCCATACATCAGCAAAGCTGGAAGCTTTAGACATTGCCTCAAAAGTTAGAAGTGCCCCTCTACTCCGCTCCTGACTTCTCTGATACCATTTGATGGAAATTTAACAGAGATAGCCCAAAATCATAGATACAAAATTATGACATATTATAAAATATGTAAACATGTGTACCATCTGATCAAGGTACACGTTTACATATTTTATAATATGTCATAATTTTGTATCTATGATTTTGGGCTATCTCTGCTAAATTTCCTTCAATTCCATCATCATTAACATAGCATGAGCGCCTCCCAATGTGACTAGTAGCAAAAACAGACAAAATACTGTTTGCAGCGAAAAGAGGTGGTTCTTTCTTAGGACCAGCAGTGGAGACAAATATATCTATGCTTGACTTCCCAATAGCATTATATTGAGTTGGAGTTTCAAATTTCTCTTTAAGAACATTAAGAATCGTGGAACAATTTACTGGACATAGTTGGCGCAACTGGTCCAACAAACAAGAGAAAGCAAATCATATCTCACATACATCAAAATACTGATGCAGTCTGGCTATGGGGCATTCGGCATTTTTATAGTTTGTGAGATAGTTTGCTTTTTCTTGGTTGTTCAAACAGTTGCCCAAACTATGTCCATTAAACCATTCCAATTTAATGTTCTTAAAAGAAAAATTTGAAACTCAAACTCAATATAAGGCTACTCGGAAGTCTAATATTCCAGGCATAGATATATTTGTCTCCACTACTGACCCTAAGAAGGAATCACCTTTTTATGATATCTATTGATTATCCCTTTGAAAAGCATTAATGTTATTTTTTGATGATGGTGGGGCATTGTCTTCTAACATTTGAGGAAAAGTCAAAAGTTGCCAGCTTTGTTGATGTATAGGTCCCCTTCTATTGGAAACATGGTCTAGAGCCCTGGAATCATGAATCATACTTCAACTAAAAAAGAGGCCAATGCAAAGACAAAGTGTGGTCAAACTTTGTCAAGGATCGCAGACAGGTGAAGCGTGAGTATGATGTGAGTTCAAAGTGAGGACCAGCAGTGATCCAAATCAAAGGTGGGTTGGCCATGCTCCCACTGGATGCTAACCCACATGTGGTTGATGGTGTCACATTACCAGCAGAGCAACTCTTTAGCAAGTGGGCTCAATCAGGTACCAATCCACCGCCACCCCCGAAGCCACCACGTGTTAAAATGGCCAATCCTAGATTAAAATGAAATCAAGAGGTAGGAATTTCTTCATTCAAGCCAGAAATATTCTTGGACAATGTTTTGAGAGTATCAGCCAACAGCCCAGCACTATTTGAGAATCTTCCTTTTATGGTTTCCATGTTCTGGTTTCAGAGTTTGAGGAAGGCTATTTCTATGAACAGACATTCTATTTTCGTTGTTCTAGTTTCTACTCGTTTATAAGTCAGCTGCCAGCTTTCTAATTCAACAGAGTTTTATGTTTTGTAACAATGTATTGACCATGCAAACAATGAAGATTTGAGCTCCAACAGATTGACTGTCTCAAACCAAGATTCATTTCAGGATTTCAAATTAATTAATCTCATGTTTAGAGATGGAGAAATTATTGGGTGGATAATACGAGTCTGTTTGGATTCGCTTATTTGAACTTATCAACTAGCATAAGTACTTGTGACACTGTTTGAGAGAAGGGTATTTATATTATCATTTTTCTCTTTTCCTTCTAGTTCTAGATACTAAGCCTGCTGCCAGCTTTTCAAATTCATCATCATTTTATGTTTTGTTAGAGCAAAGTATTGATCATGCCAATTATTGAGATTGGAGCTCCAACGGATAGACTGGCACCGATTCATTTCGAAATTTCAAATCAATGAATTTCATGTTTCAGGGTGGAGAAATTATTGGAGGGATACTAAGGGCCTATTTGGATTGGCTTATTTGAACTTATTTACTGGTATAAGTACTTGTCAGACTCTTCAAGAGATCTTACAGAAACAACCAATGACATGTCCATAAGTTGTTTTCACTTTTCAGCTTATTTCAATCATCTCTCCAAGATAGCTATTAGCTAATGAAAACAACGTATAGCTTATCTGAAAACATGTTGACTATATACATACGCAGTTTTGTTATAAGTACTTAGGGTCTGTTTGGGTTGGCTTATTTTTGAGCTTATGCAAAACAGCTTATGCAAATAAATAAAGCTTTCATGTATTATTCATAAACTTGTCGAGGTATTTTATGAAAAAACAGCTTATGAAGATACAATTTTCGTTAGTGGGTACCGAGTACTTATGAATTAACATAAAAGCTTGAGTAAATAGGCAATTACCCCCCTGAAATTGTAAGTTTCGTAAATTACCCCCTGAAATTAACAAGACTTCAATTACCCCTGAAATTGCACAACGTTAATCAATTTACCCCCTCCATCAAATTTTTCTGTTAGTGAACATGACGTTTTGGAAATACCCCCTGAAGTTTTGCACTTATGTGCAAAATACCCCCTGAAACTTGAAAATTTATATTTATTTTTTTGTGTAATGAGAACTATTGCTATTCTTTTTTATTTATTTATTTGGGGGAAATAGGATAGAAAGGTAACATAGTGATTTCCTTGATGATTTATTTATTAAATTTAATATGGAGAAGTGAATG
>Ga0228711_1010550_pt1 | contig 12093 bp, 5 predicted proteins | sample MedpolnodulmetaG_2_FD_177996 | JGI IMG/M metagenome (GOLD analysis project Ga0228711, IMG submission 177996) | Root nodule microbial communities from Medicago polymorpha collected in Santa Monica, California, United States - brown nodules | ecosystem: Host-associated > Plants > Roots > Nodule...
TCAACACAATAAAAAATAAGTGTGCAGTAGTCACGGCATTTATACAAACGCAACAAGATTTCATAATCCGGAAGAAAATTTAAACAAATCTTCGACAGTTTGAAGTAGCGCTTGCTACTAGATCATAGAATGGCACAACCCCCCTTATCACCTCGCTTGCGGAGTTCTTCATGCGCCTTCTCAAGATGCTTCCTTAGTTTTCGTATTTCATCGTCTGATTTCTTTTGAGCCAACTTTGCACTATCTTCTGCTCTTAGTCTTGCAGCCTGCTCTTCTGCCAATTGTTTCTCAAGCCTTGTAGTTGCCTCCTTCAACTTTGACTCAATCTACAAAACCATATAATTGATCAAACAAAAAAATATTAGGGGAAATATTCAACCATGTAAGATAACTATATCTCATATTCTGTCATGTGAGAGGCTAAGATTCCAAACAGAGTTCAAGCATAGAACAACAAAAGTAGAATGCATAAGCATAATAATACAGATATTTATGACAATAACATCAAGATTGAGTAAATTACTTCTTATGCTAATATATGTGAAAAAGGAAACTGTTTGTTGGCCTATTCTTGATAGTTTCTCCTACTAATTTATCTCCTATCCATTTCTCAAAGGATAGATAAAGCTTATTGTATCTCCATACGTTCTTTTTTCATCTCAAGTCCAAAATCAAACATCGTAAGAGAGCTTCAGCTTACAGCTGCATATACAAGCCTCCCATTTTTGATAAAATCTAAAGCAAAATCATATCAACCTAACATTGTAAATTTTCTTGTGTATTCTTAGCAACAGCTTTCCCATTCTACTTTGTAGAAATTGTAATGTTTTGCAATTTCCCCTACTTAGCTACCAAAAGTTCTGACTCCTATAGGAACTGCCAATAACTAATCTACTGATCTCATTGTGTATTCCTTGTGGAAGATACCCTCCATAATTGTTTTCCTTATTAAAAGTTGGTTCGTACATATATAAATGCAATGAAAACAGTACACGCCCAAAAATGGATGCACGTGTCTATTTAATGTTTGTTACGAATTCACAAGGTCATTGGACCTATGACCCAAGAAATGCAAAAAGAATATAGTCGCCCATTACTTAATTTCTGATATTGAATGAGCTTTAAGCAAAATTCGATCCTAAGCGACATTGAGTCAAAACACCAACAATAGCTAACTGCAACTATTTGGTAAGTTCAAACTTATGCAATTGCTTGTTTTAATTAACCTAAACTTTCTTATTAAGTTAGTATGCACCATGCAGTAATGCATGTATATAGCTACTATAAAATTTCCAAAAATAAAATAAAATGTCACTACATCAGAAAATTGAGTTAAATAACATCGAAATGAAATGACGATGAATATAAAAAAATATAGACAGAAAAGGTACCATCTCAGTAATATGTTTTAGCTGCTCCTCATATGTTTGCTGCATATGCTTTTTAAGCTCTGATATTTGTCCTTCTGAATATCCTTCCAAGGAATCAACCTTTCTTTGCTCTCTATGCAGTTTCATTGCTCCTTTCTGCAATAAATATATGAATTCACTGATATCATGATACTTTTCCAAGATTTAAGAAACAAGATTGTGAAACTTGCAAAAACCTCTACCTTTAGTTCTGCAAATAACTCATCTGTATAAGGTTGCCCGCCATTCTGTGATACTATCAAGTTTACAAACGAGAGAAGTTGTTGAACTTGTCCAGATCGCTTCTTTTCGTCCTTAGTCTTGTTGTCAAAGAGAACGCGACGATTCCCACACAAAGAGAGGATTTGCTACAATATTATTAAAGCCAATTAAAGATCAACAAAATTATTAATTTTTCTTTAGAGGTTCAGCAGATAGACTTTCCTATATTTCTAGATATTCAAGCAACATACAAAAACATATACAGCATTACCAATTATATCAACATGCTAAAAGAGTAAGTTTAACATTCTGAAAAAGAATGTTTAAGCTGCTCAACTATCCTAATTTTTTTCAGATAAAATAAGGAAGGCATTAAAAAATACGAGAGAGAAATTACAGGGATACAAAATATGATGCTTTTCCATAAGATTACAAGATAGAAGAGAAAAACAACCAAGACAGAATAATAACCTACATAGAGCTCACTTCTCCTTTTGTGTATCACTGTTTTAAATCTTCAAATGGTTCAAATGGGAATTTAAATTTGTTTGTTTATAAGCTTATCCAGAAAAAACATATATCACAAAGGTGCATATTTTAAGGGTAGCACTTAGTGACATTGTTCCTATCTCTCTCTTAATCAATCATTCTCTCTCATCTAAATAACTATTTTTAATCATTCATACATCATTCTCTCCCATCCAAAATGAACTAATGCCACCAATGTCACCCAAATGCTACCCATATTTTAAAGGTTATCCAAATGCGTAAGAAGACTTACTAGTGATTCGTATCAATAAAGGAGGGAGTTCAAGAAGGCATAATAAAGTTTTATGTTATCCTTTTATTAGGAGTATTAATACATTGTATGTTTGTGCAATGCAAATATATTGAATGCTTAAATTTTTCATAAACAGTTAAATGCTCCAATGAAAAAAGTAATCCATGGAATAAAAAAGAAATAGAGGTTAATCTAAGCTATAATACTAATAAATACCTTCAAAGACTCTGGACATTCACGGCCTAAATAATCGTCAAGTGTATCTTCATCATCTTCTAACTCATCCCCTCCCGTGAAGACCACAATCATATAGTCAACAATCTTGCTTCCAAATAATGTCTGCAAGCTGCGTAGAGCATTTTCTTCTTCCTCACTAAATCGTGATCTAACAGATAACACCACAAGGATGGCATGGATACCATCCTTGGCAAAGTCAATGCACTTTACTATTTCTTTCCCAATAAACTCAGATCCAGCAGAAACTTCAAATAATCCTGCAAAACTTTTCAGGTTAAAGCGACACAAACTTTTCAAGACGTAGAAGGAAATAATCAAGTAATCACAATCAACACGCACTTCATAACTCAAACAAAGCCATAGGTGTAACTTCTTTCAGGTCATATAAATCAATCCTTGTGAATGACATTCCAAAAAACATCATGCCAAGAATATTATACTAGGGCATTATTGAAAAAAATGTTTGCCAAATCTGTAAAGAGTTCCTTTGAACTTTTTCAAAAGAAGATTCACATCAAATTTCATTCCCATCAAACAAAATCTACTTTCCTAGCCTCTCCTTTGAGAATAAAAATCATTGGAATGTTTAAGTTACATCTGTTAAAAACCATCTCACAAAATCTACTTTCCCAACAACCCAACCTCTCCTTCGAGAATAAAAATCATCGGAATGTTTCAGTTAATTCTGTTCAAAAAATTCCAATCTTGTAAGAAACATGAAAATCATCTCCTTTGTGTGTAAAGGGTTTTGAAGGAATGTGAATGGAGTGCTTATGATAAGATGTCCCTCAGTTCAAACTCGACTAATCATCATATCTACTCCAACATTTCATCCTACAAAACACAGACACGGACACCAAAAACGAAAAGGTGTGCTTATGATAAGCTGTCCCTCAAAAATTTTAACGTTGTTTTATTTCTAGGGTTCAAACTCGACTAATCATCATGTCTACTCTAACATTTCATCCTATGAAACAGTAACACAAACACTGATACCAAAAACAACACAGACACAGGTAATAATTGAGATATTTAAAAAAAATAAAAAATAAAAACTGTTTCTATTGGTAACTCTCCATTGCCTAAGTTGGCGTGTATTTACCTGGAGTGTCAATAACATTGACAATCTGTCCATCACTCAACTCAGCAGTCTGCATTTCACAAGAGGAAGTGACCCCGGACGAGCTAGCCCTCGACTTAAAAACCTTTTTCCCAAGAATACTATTACCGGTTGCACTCTTCCCATTGCCGGTACGTCCAACCAAAACCACTGTCCGAGGTTCATTAGCTGAAATCTGAACCTCGCTAGCTGATCCAGACGACGCCAATTCCCAATCATCTTCAACATAGCTTCCCCCCATCATAAATCCAAATCACTGAAAACAAATTAAAAACAAAATCATCAAGTTGTTCTGATGACACTAAACAATATGGAAATTTCAATAATCAGTGTGCAGAAATAGTAACTAGTCCATCAAATCAAACCAATAAATAACAAACTTAACCAAAATTTGTTGAATTAAAAGCACTTAAGCACGGATATAGACATGGACACTACACTGACACCCATAAAATATTGAGAAAATGACACAATTCAATGTAACTACATGTGTTGTGTCCGTGTAGGACAATGGACACGCCTTTGATCAGAAGCGTCGGTGCTACATAAATCAAGAGTTTGTTGTTGTTAGGTTATAGTTACAGTGCACAATATGAAAATTTCAAGTATCAGGATGTAGATTTAGTAACTAGCCACTAATAATGGACACAAACACACACACCGGTAATAATTCGAGAAAATTATATAATTGAAAGTAATCACATGTGTCGGACACGCCTTTGATCAGAAGTGTCAGTGTCATTGACTAACTAGTCAATCAAATCAACTCACGCTAATAATTAAGAAACTTAACAAAAATTTGTTGAATCAAGATTTTGTTGTTAGTTAGAGTGAAGAAAGACGATAAACCCTAAAAAGAGTCGAGAAATAAAAATTATAAATAGAGTTCATGTAATGAAACAGAATCGATATAGAGATAGAAAAAGACGCGTTATGATGAAGATTATGAGAGATTGAAAAATTGAGTAAGAAAAGATAGAAAATTGATTGAAGTGTAAAAGATGGTGTAGCGAAGAGGAAGAAGAACACGATGATGATCAATGATTGATGTTCAGAAGAGAAGAAAGGGTTTTCTAACCTGCAAAGTGAGAGAGGTTTTTGTGAAGCAACGTACGCGCAGTGAACAAGTAAAGTACAAGTGAAAACAAAACCAAAGCAACACGATAACCCCAACGACTGGTTGAAGTGTTGAACTATATATTGGATTTGGATTGGGACGTATTGTTTATTTATTTTAATTTTTTTTTATTTTATAATTAAAAAATAAATAAAAAATTATTTTTATTTTTTTAATAATTAAAAAATAAATAGAAAATAAATAATTACACATGTGGCACGGTTGCCTTAGCATTGACTGGGTGGCCAAAACTGCAGAAGGGGAAGTACTTAGAGAGCTGCATTGTATTTTATTTTGTTAAGGAGGAGTCAAAATCGCAACTTTATGATATTTAGGAGATCATAACTGCTATTAAGCCTAAGAAAAATTTAAGACTCTTTTTTAGGCAAAAGACTTTCACAGAGATTAATCGATACTATATAAAAAAAATAAAAAATAAAGGGACTTTGGAAAGATTTTGAGCTGACTTTTTTGTTATTTTAATTATACGTTTAAACAATTTTTTTCTATAATAATGTTATATCATTGATATTATTAAAAAGATAAGAATTTTTGTTATATTTGTTATAACATTGTTGTTATTGAAAACGATTACTATGGTTTGTTTAGTTTGTCATTTGAAAGTCACAAATATTTATAGTTATAATTATATTCTATATAAAAAATTTATATAAAATATTGTTTATAATTTAGACGCATTAGCACAATTTTTGTTTGAAAGAATTAATCATTAAGTTATATTTAGGCATAATAAATATAACTTGTCTTTCATCAACGTATTGAACATGGGCATATTCAACAAATCCAAAATTTGGGCCAATTAAAATTTTATGTAAATTTATCCAAATTTTCTAGAGAGTTTCTTTTCTCACTCTATTAGTTTTTCGCACGTTTTATGCATAAAAACCCTATAAAACCTCCAAAAATATGTAGAAGTTTTTTATTTTAAAATCATCGTATGGTGAGAAAAGTAATGGCCAATTTTTTATAACCGGATTTTGTCAGATAATGCAGACAATACTTTCAATGTAGATAACAATAACGATGAAGCCAGACAAATCCTTAATACTCCCTTATCTTGCAGACTTTCCCATGACAGCACAATTTGGAATTGGGATAAGGACAATATATATTCAGTTAGGTCAGTTCACCACCTAATAAAAGAGGCTGCTTCGAAGGATAACCCCGAAGCATCTTCATCTAATGATCAAATCCTCTGGATAGCTCTCTGGAAGATCAAGACCCCTCAGAGTGTTCAGAATTTCCTCCGGAGACTTGGCAAAGACATCCTTCCAACAAGGAGTAGGCTGAACAGGAAAGGGATGCACATTGATACAATTTGCCCGCTAGGTTTTGAAGCTCACCAATGTTTAAAATTCTAGATGTATTTGTGGTTAACCAAAAAAGACCACCTAGTGTTCCAAAATCAAAAATTCAATCATGTCCAAATAGCGCTGTCAGCTGGGAGATTTACTGTTGAATTCAATGTTGCAAACCACACAGCAACTGTTGCTACAACACTGGTGATAAATCCTCCTGAACTATGGTCCCTTTGTTCGTTTGGTGTGTTGATGTTGAATGTGGATGTCGGGTGTTTTAAGGACGAAACTGTTGGTTGGGGCATGGTGATTAGAGACCACATAGGAGTAGTTGAATTTGTTGCAACAGAACTGGAAAGAAGGTATATATACCCTAATCTGGTTGAAGCTCTAGCTCTTCATTGGTGTCTTCATTAGATCCTAACAACAAACTGAGAGGTTAATTTCCTCATTGAATCCGATTCGGAAATGACAATAAAATGCATAAAAGGCAGTCCTCAAGTGGCTGAATTAGAGACAGTTATTCTAGATTGTACTGATATCATTTCCACTCTTTCCAATTGTTATATTAAAAGAACTAAGAATGTTGTTGCCCGTTGTCTAGTTGGTATGGCACAACAGTTTGGTTCTCATTCATGGGTGGGATATGTCCCTGAACCTGCAGCTTTAGCTGTTTGTTTCAATTCGCTTTCACAGTATCAATATTTGTAAGGAACAGAAATATATATAAATCTCTATCTAACCACTGTATACAAAATTGTACTGTATAATGAATTAGAGATTTTACTGCAAGGAGTTGTCTAACATAAGAGTAAAATGAATTTCATAGGGTTTTAGTCTGTACTGCAAAAAAGGAAATCAAATGTGATCATATTTGTACAGTACCACATAAAAGGAATACAATTTGGTGCTACTATGTAATCACCTTAGAAAAACTTTTGGTTGATGTCCTCTTATTAAGTAGAATCAATATATATGATTTACAAAATGATTATACAATGATAGAATATAACAAAATGATTATACAATGATAGAATATAAAAATGCTTCAAGCTGTTCTCAATAAGTGACAAGATGACCTAAATCTCCCATGCTAAGTCGAGAGAAACAAACTGGTGACAATCTCTGATGGTGAATTTGGACTTTTCAAAATAACCTTTGCTGGAGTTTAAATGGAAAAAGAGCATGGTCTTGTTGATGTGAAAATTTCCTAATTTGAATGAATGAGATAAGTTGTTAATCCCGCATACCAAGTTCAACCTCAAGTTCATCGTCATCTTCAAACAGCTTCAAAAGACGAGCATGTTGTTCCTCTCTCTTCTTTCTTTGCCATAATTTGAAAAGAAAAATACCAAATGCTATGACTGCTAGCACACCAACGAATACAATAAGTATCTTGAGACCAGCAGAACCACTTGAAACATGTGCACTCGCATCCTTATTTTCTTTTTTGGAATCCGATGTGTTGTTGTCGGCTAGGCCTTCAAGGAAACAAAATGTCTTGTAAGAAATCAAATAATAAATTATTTTCAAGCACAAATTTTTTGTTCATTCCCAAAAGTATGTATGCAGTACATAATGTTAGAAGGTAAAAATCTATTGAGGCGATGACTTATAGCCCGTTTGTTTTAGATTTTGGGAGGCTGCAAAACTGTTCCATTAAGAGCACGAAAAATTTGCTTTGATAAAAGTGTCTCAGAAAGTGCAACTATTTCTTGTGTTAAAAAGGAATCGTGAATACACAATTAGTATGTGTTTGTTTTGGCGTCAATACACTCCAAAATGCTTGTTTCACCCGTAGCAAATAGGTTTAGACTTAACCTTTAAAAGCCTTCAAATGTGTGTCAGTGCCAGAAAAAAAATCATTTAGACAACTACAATGGTTAATACTATGGGGTATTCTTATCTTCTTTTTATGGCCCCTACTATGCCACTTCAGTTTTAAAGGACAACTTAGAAACAGTACCCTATGTGTACTGTTCATGCTGTTTACCTCTCAAAGTTTAACACAACAGACAACACTATAACCTCCAGTTAAGACTTACTACATCCGTTAACCTTCACCAATAGACACGATAAGAGCAACACCCTTAACAAACACTAGCTTTCAACATAAATGGATGGTCACTGGTACTAATACGGCAACAAGAACGACCATGGAGAAGCAATTGTTATAGTTTTAAAAAGTGGCTGGAAGAACAAGGAAACTTAAGTTGTGGTTTCATGAAAGAAAGCATAAGTTTTTGGATGAAACCAATTTTTAAAGATAAACCACTCACCACAAAGATCAACCTAAAAATCATTCCCTGCAAAGACATCAACTTAAAAACCACTGACTACACTGGATTTTTTACTAAATTCTGGTCAACACTGTCCTTTGGGATAAGTGATACATTTGCATTCATACACTGCATAATATGTTGGATGAAGATAACAGAAGTGAAAGGAGTAAAGCAAGGTTAAATTTTAATCAACTGGAAAATCTGATATAAAATCTGACATGATCTGCAAAATCTGTCAGCAGGTGTTGAGGGCTGCAAAAGGTTGTTTATCGTATTAACATAAATTAACAAAAGTACAAACAAGCTTAACAGGAGAATATTCATTTAATTGTTATTGGTTCATCCCTTCATCTTACATGGATAATGTAATGGAGATATTAAATTTTAAGAGGTTAAAGTATATACATTAACACAGGGCACTGTTTTCTAAGTTTTATCCTTTGAAATTTAATTACTCGTCACTCCACAAGTTCAATTAACAATTTAAAAAGGATCACAAAGTTACCCTTCTGATTTTGTTACAATAGACAAATTATTAGTTAATGCATAAAAACCGATTCTTATACAAGAACCGTTGCTACATGTCAGCATCAATCTCATCTCTCTCCAATGGGATTTTTAATGATAAATGTTAGTATAGTTTTTTTATAGACAACAGTTAGCGGTTAATTTGTTAGGGTGGGAGAGAATTTGTAAGCAGCAAGGATTGAACCATGAACCTCCTTCTTAATACTCTTTCACCGTCTCAATCCATACCATTAGGCTACACCTTTGGGGACTAAATGTTTGTAGTATTAGTGAGCTCGAACCCTTGACCCCCTAAATCCTAATCACTCTGCTCCTTATGACTCTACTCCAAGGTCCCACGCATACACGCCAACGCATGTGAGTTACAAAAGTTGGTGGTTAATTTGTTAAGGGGAGGGGGATTTGTTAGCAACAAGGATCAAACCCTGAATCTCCTTAACACTCTTTCAATCTCAAACCATACCATTGGGCTTTCTTTACCTTGGGATGGGCGCGAACCCACAACCTAATTACCAAGTCAATCTTGAATCTCCCTCGAACCGTGATACTCGCCAAAAACAAGTTCCTAGCTAAAGAACTGAGTATGAACCCGGCGTTGCAGATGTTCTTAGGTATCAAATTATTCCTAAGACAGAATCACATGTCTCACAACAAACTTCCAAACCTAAAACATTTGCATCTCAAATTATCTACCATACCCACTATCTAAAATTGATAAAAAAAATAATCTTTCTCACATTATTTCATACATAAATCAAAATCCCATGTAAAAATTTCATCTTTGACCAATTCAACAACAATTTAAACTATTCCATCAACAAATTGCATAGAAAAACAAATACCCATGAATCAAAATTGATTGTAACAAACAAACCCATGAAATGTTGAACAATATGAATAGAGAAAAGAAAAAGAAAGAATTACCAGAAAGGAATTGCAGATGCAGAGAGATCAAGGCGAAGAGGAAAGGGTAAAGCGGAGATCTTCGGGGTTGCATCATACCTTTGTTTGTTTCTCTCTCTAGAAAGAGTTTCTCGCTCTAGAAAATCTAGGTGGGATGTAACTTCAAAGTATTTCTCACACAGCTGCGATCTAACATCAAACTCCAGCTACGTTTATTTGCTTTTTCCTTTCTTTTTCTCTCAAGACAAAGACAAAGACAAAGAAAGCCACTTTATTATAACAACCTAAATTTCACGCATTTAATTCAACTTCGTATTTTTATTTTTATTTTGGTACAAAACAACCTTGTAAGTGTTTTAATTTTGAGTAAATAGTCACTTTCGTTTTGATTGGCTGATTCTGAATCTCGCTGTCATAAAGGTATCTGACTCGAGATTAAATACAAAGTAATCTTTGAATGCACACTTCTGTTATCACTTTAGTCTCCGGCGTTAAATAATTCAGTTAACTGATGGCATGACAAACATTTTATGCTGACAAAGAGTATGAGGTGTCACAGGGACTAAGTGAAAGTAGAAAATGACCACTTTGGTCTTTGAACTGAAAATCAATATCCCTAAACCGAAAATCAATATCCCGAAACTCATCCCAACGAATTGTCGCTCTTCGTCAAGAACTGGGTCAATGAAGTTGTTTTGTGGTTACACGAGACCTGTTATATATGTGACTGTGCATACTTACTATTAGTTAGGTCCCTGACAGTAAACACTTATTGTCACTAAGGTCCCTGATAGTAAACACTTACGGGCACACGACATTTGTTCCATGCAATGACTGCTATTCCACGCCTACAATATTTATCATGCTTCCATGTAATTGCTGCTATTCCATAAACACACAACATGCCTAAAAATGTGACAACAAAAGCTAAATATTAGCTAACAATTCACATAACAAGTTTGACGTCATATCAGTGACTATTATAATAGTTAATATAAAAACAAATATTGAATCAAGTGGCTTAAGCTTTTGTTCTGCAATCATACTCCAGAAATGTGCATGCTCAAATAAATATACTAGGACAATGTTTGTAAATAATCAATTAAAGTTTAGTAGAATATGTAATCTGGAAGCTAATAATCTTTCTTAATAAATGAAATAGTATAATTTGTAAGTGTTTACTATCAGGACCTTAGTGACAGTAAGTGTTTACTGTCAAGGACCTAACTAATAGTAAATATAGACAGTCACGGATCTAACAAGTTCCTGCAACCACAAAACAACTCCATTGAGGAAGATGACCCAGTTCTTGACGAAGAGCAACACTTCATTGGGACGAGTTTGGGGATATTGGTTTTCGGTTCAGGGATATTGATTTTCGAGGATATTAATTTTTGGTTCATGGACAAAAGTGACAATTTTCTACTTTCACTTTAGTCCCAATGCCACCTCATACTCTTTGTTTTGCCACATCTTCAGTTAACAGAATTATTTAATGTCAGGGACCAAAGTGATAGCGGAAGTTCACATTCAGAGACTACTTTGTATTTAATCCTGAGTCAGTGACCTTTGTGACAGCGAGATGCAGAGTCAGGGACCAAAGTGATCATTTACTCTTTTTATTTTTGTTCAGGAAAAAGAAAATTATTTATTCCTACCAAAGATAAAAAAAAAATATTATTATCTAAACACTGTAAAAAATTCGAAGAAGGTTGACTCAGTTGATAAAGAGATAATTCACTCGCAAGGTTGTGATTCACTCGTAAGGATGTGTGTTGGAACAAAGGGTGTTTCGCAAAATCACCTTTCTGAGTTTTGATGATAACAAGGTATTAAAAATTGTCAATTGGATATGCTAAACTTTGTTCAAGTGTACAAGACCATAATCAAAGTCTTATTCATAGAGGTTCTGGTTGAACAAGTCAAAGAGCAAAGGAATTTATATTGAAGCTTAAAGCATCTGAAGAAAATGCGTCTAAAGAACATGCTCCTGAAGAAAAGCGCTCCTGAAGATGGTATCATCAGAAGGAAGGTCATCAGAAGCAAGATCATCAGAAGCTACTTCACCAGAAGCTTAAGAGAGTTGACAAAGTACAGTGTACGAAGTGTACAACCACTAACTCTGCGCCTGCCTCTGCAACCACCATCTCTGCATCGTGTCTATACATCAAGACA
>Ga0228711_1010552_pt1 | contig 12093 bp, 9 predicted proteins | sample MedpolnodulmetaG_2_FD_177996 | JGI IMG/M metagenome (GOLD analysis project Ga0228711, IMG submission 177996) | Root nodule microbial communities from Medicago polymorpha collected in Santa Monica, California, United States - brown nodules | ecosystem: Host-associated > Plants > Roots > Nodule...
GATGTTCTATAAAATATAAATATTGACAAATAGCTATTTATTACATAAAAAATGATCATTATTTATAAAATTAGGAAGAAAGAGTACCGGTACACCTCACTTTGTGAGTGTACCGTAGAAGTTCCCTTTTTTTTTTTCCCAACATGCAATTGGCAAGCAGCTTCACGTTGTGTTTTTGGATAAACAAGAAAATAATATACCTAATAATATGTTTACATATATTTACCAAAAAATAAATTAAATTTGAGAAAATACCTCTTATTTAGGTTGAAATATATTTTTGATTAGATATGTTTTTAAACAAGGGCTTATTTGTCATTTCAAAAAAATACTATCTTTCTCTCTTCTCAATTTCTTCACTCTTTCATTTATGTCAAACCATACATCAAATCTACTCTATTTCTCATCTTTTTCTCCCTTCTCTCACTCTCTCTTACCCATTTCTTTCTTCACAACTTCTCTTCTAAACCAAACACACCCTAAATGACTAAACTTAAATAGATAATGAATATTTCAGTGGGACCTAGTTTGATTTTGGATGGAAACAATTTTTAGACAGACTTTACTTATTTTCGGATCGACTTACATGTTACTAGGACTCACGTCTCCTAAGTATCGGAGAGACAAAAAAATTGACCGAATCAAAACTTTACGGATGCATGACATGTGGCAAAAATTTGAATGGTTGAGATTAAAGAAAACAAACTCATCACTTTGCTCCTAACAAAACAAAACGCCTTCAAACCCTTCTTGTCTCTCTTCTCCTTCCGACGCACTTCGCTCCGCCACTCTCCTCGCCGCAATAAACTCCGTCACCGCCGCCATTTTCCTCCATTTTCAGTTTGAAGAATGAGTTTGTGTGATTGTTGAAGCAAATCAAACAATGTTCAGTGTTAGAAATCTCCATAAACATTACTCCTTGAAACCCATTTCATCTCTCTTTCAACTTCAATCCAATCTCTTCAGGTAAACCCTTTTCCGTTTTCTGTGTTTTTTTCTTCCCATTTCCTTCAATTTTGTACTCAAATTCATAAACCCTTAAACCCCTTTCACTCTTTTCCCTTAAAGTTTATATCTTTACATCATTCCCTTAAACCCCTTTCAAATTAATTTTTTGAGCAACAATCTTAGTTTCATGTTTTCTTTACATTTGTTAGTTTTTATAGAAATGTTGATTCAAGAAACGTTGATCCAATGGTTTTGTCTTTTTGAGCAACATCATTAGTTTCTTGTCTAAGGTTGTTTTGTTTCTATGATTTATTTACATTTTTTAGTTGTTGAAGTAATTTTTTGAGCAGCAACTTAGTTTCTGGTCTAAGGTTGTTTTTTATATATTAAGATTGGTTTACATTTGTTAATTGGTATTTCATAGGATTAAGTAATGTTGATTTGATTTGATTCGATGTTTTTGTCTTTTTGGTGCAGAAATGTTGTGCCTTTTGGACAAGGAATAGAGCAAAGCCAAACTGATGATAAAGTTGAAGCATACCATAAAGTTAGCTTTTATTGTTATGTTAAACGGTTGAATCTTTTGAATGGATCGATGTGTCGGGGAATGTCAACGATTAGAGGAAAGAGTATGCGAAGCAAGGTGGAAAGAAGAATGCAGAAAGAGTCTGGTAAAACATTAAGGGAAATTCGAAAGGCTAAAAAAATTACGAAGAAACTTATGACTGACGAGGAGCGGCTCGTTTACAATCTCAAAAGAGTAAGTTCTCTCGCAGCCCTTCTAATAACTGTTTTTCGACTACACTTTTTGTAATTCATGTTTTTGTACTCCTTATATTGCTTTGAGATGTTGTAACGCCTCTGATATATGCCTTCTTAAACACTTTAGGGCCCCTGTTCTAATCTTAACAATTGGGCCGCTAATTAAAAAAAATGCCAAATTTTAAGTCTAACACGTTAAACACAATTAATTTAGACATTAGAAAGTTTAAATTGGTAATGAAAAAACTCTTTCATAAGAAACTCATACACGAAACCAAGGTAATGAAAATGATAATTTGATGCATGATTGATCATAAGGGGATAATTTGATGGATACCAAAGAGTGATTCAAAATAGATGTGGAACTGTTCGGATTGAGATTCTGGCAAGAAGGGGAAATTGTTCTGAAATCTTACATTACGAGTATAGAAGCTGTGTTTAACAGGTGTTGAATGGAATTGTTCAATATTTTCTTGAATAGAGCTATACAAATCTATGTTTCCATGTTTTTGCTAGCCTTTTGTAGATTTTTTGTGTATCTTGCCATCACGGTGGTTTGTAAGAATGAGTTAAAGTGATTATATAGACTAACAAGCTAGTAACTTTTAATATTAACTACTAAACTCCAACTAATTAAATCAGAAATATAGTAGAGCCCATAAAAGAGAGAAAAGATACAAAGACCAAAAATAAAAATTGTAGTAGAATGAGTAAAAGTGATTATACCAAACCTTAATACAGTAAGCTTTAGCTTCTATTCTATCGCGAGAATCTGAAAGCACTGAAACCGCATCGACGAAAGCTTCACCAAAGCCAGTCGAGTTAGTAATGCATGCCGCATTTAGAACAAAGATAACAACTCCCAAAATTGCGGCAAAATAAATCCAGGAAGATAATTTCTGTTCAGACAAAATCAAATGCTGCGGAATCCTCGCCACGAAGTTCGAGTCTTTATCCTTTATTTGTGCGTAGTCGGTGGGATGAGATGCGTGTGGTGAGGGAAGGGAGTGTTTCTTCTGAATTCTGATCTGGGCCAAGGTTATGAAAGTTTGGGCCCCAAATATCTGAGGCCCTGTGTTGTAGCCCAGCCTACACAGGCACAGGGCCGTCCCCACCCTGCTTCTCAATTAAAATTGTTTTATGGTTTAAAAGCTCATAGTTAACTAAGAGTGATTTTGAAAAAAATTGAGAGGTTTATTCAAGCTGATCCTAGATTGTAATTTTTGTATAGATAAGAGTCCTCATTGATCAGTCACTCTAACTTCAAATGCCTTAAACTATACTAGATTTTTTTTTATAAGAAATTATTTGTGTATGCTGTTTCTATGTGAAAGTAGTTAGCAGAATTGGCTTATATTTGAAAAAGAACTTTGATGCCTGTGCGAAATGGGGCAAGTTCAAGAGTTTCCATGGCCACAACTTATAACAAACTTGTATGACAATTCTGGCGATTTTAACAAAATTGACGCTTACATTGAGAACTATTGTTGTGTGTTTGAAAGAATGCGTGCATGTGTACTGGTTAAAGATTCTTGTTGTTTATTCATTGTTGAAATTGTATATTCCTAATCAGTTTTAAGTAATTGTTTTGTTTTCGCTACTTCATCGTTGCCAAGAAATTTAACTACTTCATTGGCTTAGATTCTCTAAATTGTAGCGCACACATGATAACTGTGACTTGAAAATTTTCAAGCTGTTATAACTTATAACATTGCATATATTTGATTTGAACCACATGATATTGTCTATGTTTAATTTTGTTGTGGTGCTCGTTATATGATCTCTTGGTTAAATCTTATTTTCCTACCCTTCAACTGTTGCAGGCAAAGAAGAAAATTGCTTTGCTACTACAAAAGCTCAAGAAATATGAGCTACCGGAGCTGCCTCCACCACGGCATGATCCAGAGCTCTTTACACCCGAACAGCTTCAGGCCTATAAAAAAATTGGATTCAAGAACAAGAATTATGTTCCAGTTGGTGTTCGTGGAGTATTTGGAGGAGTTGTGCAAAATATGCATCTCCATTGGAAGTTTCATGAGACTGTGCAAGTTTGTTGTGACAACTTCCCTAAGGAAAGAATAAAAGAAATGGCTTCAATGCTTGCAAGATTGAGTGGTGGGATCGTGTTAAATGTTCATAATGTGAAAACAATCATTATGTTCCGTGGTAGAAATTACCGCCAACCCAAAAATTTGATACCTATTAACACCCTTACAAAGAGGAAGGTAAGATTGCATTTCCATATTCCTTATTAGACTGCATGCCTTATTTTTTTCTCCTTCAAATCTGATAGAGGTGATGCTTTGCCTCTAGTGGTTGAGATGCTAAAGGCTTAACTTTAGAGTCATGAACTGTCATATTTAGGTTCCAATATTGTTCATTATCAGTTAGCTTTAGTTTTGAAAGTAAACAGTCGTTTTGGTCATTGAATGTGTCAGACACTGTCAGTTGTAATGTGTGTCTTACATTAATGAGTTTGTTCCTTCAAATTACTAATATAATATACACTCAGTGGTGTTTTTTTTTTTTTTTTTTTTTTTTTTGTAATTGTGAACATTCAGGAGTTATGGTGACACTACCTCACACATTTAGGGACTAAAATTACTGTTTGCTCTTGGTCTAAATTATTATGCTTACATGATTGACTTTAATGTTTCAAGGACAAAAAATTTGGTCCTAGTTATGGTATCTATTATACAAAGATCTTAAATACTACGAAATAACATATTTGTTACTGTTGTTATATACAGGCCCTATTCAAGGCCAGATTTGAGCAAGCTCTTGAATCTCAAAAGTTAAACATAAAGGAAATAGAACAGAAGCTACGGCGGATGGGAGTAAATCCTGAGGATCCAACTGCAATGGCCAGCATCCAAAGAGTGGCTTCCACTTTCTTCAATGCCATTGACAAGAAAGATGGAAGTCCTTATGTTAACCGTGGAGACAAGCCATCAGTAATAGAACCTATTGATGGTTTGGAGGAGTCGGATCCTTCTGCTGATACTGATCAGGAAGAGCTAGATCGATTCATCGCTGATATAGAGAATGCTGCCGATAAAGAATATGAAGCCGAAGAGGCCAAAGAAAAAGAAGAGTTTGGAAGACTTAGATATTGGAACAGAGAAGAGTATGGTGGAAGATTCAGAAGATTGAACGATTCTAGAAATGATGACTATGATGGTGAGGTTAGAGGCTCAAGAGCTCGGCAGAATATACATCCCAAGTATCGGACTGCCGATAGCGACGATGAAGAGAATGCTCATTCTGACAATGACGACGATGATGATGATGAGTGGCATCCCGGTAATATTGCCGATGACAGTGATGTTGACAGCAATTTTGATGGCTCTGATGAAGCTAGAGGTAGGTTCAAGGAAAGTAGGGGGAGAAGAGAGAGGATGAATAATACAAGTATTGGCAATGGTCAAGTTAACGGTGGTCAGAGCAGACACAGTGAAGCTAAATTTAGGAGGAATATGGGCGTACAAGATTCTGAACCAGAAGATATACTTAGTGAAGTTGAAAATGCAATGTGGGAGTCGGATTTAGAGGATAATGACTCGTTACATTTGAGACGAGCCAATGGCGATAACTACAAGAGCAGCAGCAGCGATGATGAGGGTCAGATCGATGATTCCGCTCAATATGGTATTAGTTTAAATGCACCAAAGAGTTTGAGAGGCAGGCAAGCAGGAATTATCCGCACTAAATCCGTGTCCATGGATGCCTTTAGCGGTTCGGAAGACTGGATGTCCCAATCAGAAGGTGAGGAGGACTCAAGAGGTGATGATAAGGACTACCCTACAAGTCAGAATAGTAAGGTGGTCAAAAGTGATATCCATAAGAAGAGATCACCAAAGGAAGCTGATGAAGCTTGGGACAGTGACTAGGCCAAGTAAATGCTAGACCATAATTCATTGTAGTTTTTTAAGACTTTGTTTGACAAGCAGAACAGATAGAGAGCGACTTTACCCACCTCACGTTTTTCAGAAACCACACATGACTCTGGAAGTGTACTTTCAGACAACATAATTTGTTCAGATGCGTACTTTAGGACGTTATAAAATTTGTGATTTTTTCATATACGTACACCCGAAGTTATTTAGGTGGGTGGGAAAAGTTCTGCCTGAAGAAATTATTGATTGGTTGAAACAAAATCATCAAGGTATGAAGCTTAATGTAGTCGTTTTATTAAGCTCTTTCATGGAGTTTCCTCTTACTGTTATTCTTTCTCACAATAACGTTACCTCCTCAACTCCTCAAGGTTCTATTGTCCTACTGGTCATGATGTACTTGATATATTATAAGTGGAATAACAGACACTGTGCTATGAGTTTCTGCTAAAGAAAAATTTCAGATTCATCGGAGATAAGGAGCCTATTTGGATACACTTTTGATTTTAGTTTTTCGCGTTCCAACGCCTTTTTGCCGTGGCTTTTCTGAAGCCATTATTTGTAGCTTTTGAGTAATGGTGCGTCTGATTAATAATATCTTACCATGAACACACAACTATTACCCTTCACTATTTTTCATGAAATAGACATATTTCTTGTTTGAAGGCTAAGTCCCTAACAAGCTAACTCATTCAAGTATTGTTTGTACTTTCCACATATGTGATCTTTGAACAACAACGAAACTAAATTCTATTGTTTGTACCCTAAGTTACAAATAGTATCTTTTTTAAAAAAAACTACGAACTTCAAATTTAAAAGTTCCAATTTTGTGATAATTGAGTTCCAATGTCATGAAATTATCTGTGATTTTTTCAGAAACGTGTTGAAAAAAGTTTGTCTCATCTTGGATAAAATTCAAGTCCATTTTAAAGAGTTTAGACCATCTCTGCCACATCATTCTCGAGCAATCAATTCATTTACTCCAACAGTGAACTCTTGAAGTACTCTTAAAAATTTGCACTTGATTTTATTTTAATTTTTTTAAATATTATTTAATTAGTTAATTTTCTCAATACATATAAAAATGTTAAAAAATATACCAAATTTATTTTAACAATTTTTATGGAACAATTGATTGTTTCAATTTTAACACCTTAACTTACTTAAGAGGTGTCAATTCAATGGCTAAAAATTTATTTTGTAATCTTAAAGCACATAGTTCGAATGCATATTAGACAGTTGTAATATGAACATTAATGTAATTGCAGTTAATAAAATTATCCTTACCCCAATTTTTTTCTTAAAACAAAAAAAAAATCATAATTTATTTAAATTTTTTAGAACTTCTATATGATTTAGATTACCAATCCCAAGAGTTAACCTGCCAATGTAGGTTTGAGACTTAAGAGTATGCTTCTCCATAGTCAGATCCAAATTGCAAAACAATTTATCGAATCAGTTTCTGTACAAAGTTTTGCTCTGACTTAAGTTAAGTCGTCGAATCAAATGTTAGATATACTTTTGAAGCCCATGGGCTTATTTGAAACAAAAAGCCCAATCTAACGTCAAAAACAAACATTTGTCAAACAAACTAGAGTAACGTGTCTCTCTCATACAAATCTTCTTCAATCATGAACAACAACAACGCAGAAACCTTCTTCTGATTCGAACCTTAAAACACGAAATTTTGTCTTAACACAGATTAGGGTTCTTCAAAATTCCCAATTTCGATTTTCATCAATTCAATTCAAATTTGCTTCGATTTTATTTTCTTCTTCAAGGAATCTGTGAGCTATGAAAATGGATTTAATGTCTGGTTACAAGGTAATACTTCAATCCTAATTACTCTCTTCAATAATTAATTTTCTGAATTTTATAGTTTATCATGTTAATTTGATTCAGTGCATTGGATTTTACAGTGATCACGACTAGATTAGGGTAATTAATCTATTAAGTTTGTATAGTTTAACACTTTAATCTTTCTCATTGTATTGTATTCATCTGACAGTGATTATCACTAGATTAGGGTAGTTAATCTATTAATTTTGTATGTTTTATAGTTTAAGATGTTAATCTTTCCCAGTAACATTGTTTATAGATTAGAGCCTTTTTGTTATAGTGTTTTTTTGTTGAAAAAAGTATTTTCTTTAAGCAAAATAATCACTTTTAGAAAAAGATGTGGAAAATAAGCTTAGGTGGTTTCTGCATGTAGATAGAATAATTGTAGATTCTGTAGTATGGAGAGTAATCATTTGATCGAAATATGGTTTACAATTGAACACTATGGCGTAATTTGATGTAGCCGATTTTCACTTGGTGAGAAAAGACTTGTTTGTTACAATTTTTCAAAAAAATTAGAATGTGAAGAAAAAATCTAAAAACTGCTGCAAATGATAAATTGTTTTTGGTAGCTTCTCCAGAAAATAATTTTGATAACCGAGTTTTTTAAAAAAAGTGATTTTTTTCCTAGTAAACAAACACAACTTCTGCTTTTCTAAAAAAAATTCTAAAAATTAGTTATTGAGTATCAAAATTATATTTTTTTTATAATCTGTAACAAATGGGTTCTTAATCTATTAATCACAGGGTGTTGTTGGACTTGTTTTTGGCAACGAGAATTCTTCAAATGAAGATCGGTAAGTTAAAGTTTCAATTTTGTTGTCAATTTTTGTCAAACTTTTGGTTCCGTTTTTGATCCTTTATGTAAGTTAGTATACTTAGTGATATATTTCTTGTTAATGTTATGTATCAATAGGTATGTTGAACGATTGCTTGATCGGATAAACAATGGCAAACTACCTGACGACAGGAGAAATGCTATTACTGAGCTTCAGGCTGTTGTCTCAGAAAATAAAGCTTTCCAGTTAGCATTTGGGGCAATGGGTATATCCCTTTTCTCTCAAGCAAATTGTTTTAGTTTCTTTTGTTTGTCTTATGAATTATGTTTGATGCATCTTTGTAGGTTTTCCTATAATGTTGGGCGTCTTAAAGGAAGAACGTAATGATGTTGAAATGGTGACAACATTCTTCCCCGTTATGTTTACTGTCTATTTTTTATTTTTTTTGCTGTTTGTTTGTGTTTTCAAGGATCCACTTTGATAAGTTAATTTTTAATACGACAATAGATGAAAAAATGAAAAAGAAGATTTAAATTTAAATATGTGAACTTGTTTTTTAACAAGTTGATTATTAGATTCATAACTCAGGTCACCGTGCTTACTCTAGACTTTGATACAGTCCTTAATATATGACTTTTTTATTTACCAAATTGGAATTGGTATTGTGGTCGAATTTTACATATATCTATCATGAGTAAATAGCAAATTTTTGTTTGCGGTTATTGAATTAAAACAATTCATTATTAATATCTTGCTGCCATTCCTTGTTCTACACACTACCAACCATCCTTTCCCTATATGTGTACCATTATATAACAAGTCCCACTGGCAAGTTAATTGGAAATTATATCCATGCAGGTTCGTGGTGCCTTGGAAACTCTTGTCAGTGCATTGACTCCTATTAATCATCCAAAAGGACCAAGTAATGAAGTGCAACCAGATTTGATGAATACTGATTTACTTTCTAGAGAAGAAGAAAGTATCCCTCTCCTTCTAAGTTTGTTGGTAAGAATTACTTTACCAAAATCATGGGATGTATTCTCATTTATATTGCTGAAAGTTTCCTGTACTTTTAGGCTTGTGCATATAAGTCATAAAGTTTCTTAGTTTATGACTTTTCCTTTGTATATTTTGACAGGAAGAGGATGATTTTTATGTACGATATTATACTCTGCAAATATTGACCGCTCTTCTTAGTAATTCTCGACAGAGGTATTGGTTTTAATACTCCCTCCGTCCCATAATAACTGAGCCAATTGCAAAAAAACAGTGTCCCAAAATAACTGAGCCATTTCACTTTTCAATACAATATTAATTACTTTTTTCCTTTTATGACTCTAATTAATACTACTTTCATCATTTTCAATTCAATATATTCCACTTTACATTTATGATAGTGGAGAATGCACCAATACTTAACAAGTGCACTTAAAACTATTTTTCTCTCTCCTTCATTTATACATTTTTCTTAATACGTGTGAAATGAGCTTTTGGCTCAGTTAATCCGGGACGGAGGGAGTAGTTCCCATGGTAGTTTGTTTCCTAAAATTGATATATCATTTTGCTTGGAAAGGACCCTTGCTGACTTCTTCTTCAGGTTACAGGAAACTATATTGACTATTCCCCGCGGTATAACTCGGCTGATGGACATGCTTATGGATCGTGAGGTTCGGGACTTGAAAACTTTGTAATAATCTCAAAAAAATTCAAACTATACAGTTGTTTAATCATTTCCACTCATAATTACTTGTTGATTGTTAGCTGTTATTGATTATGAAAAAATGATCACTGTTTACCTTCCAGGTGATAAGAAATGAGGCCTTACTACTTCTTACTCACCTTACCCGTGAAGCTGAGGTAACCTTTTTGCTCTAACAGAAATGTTTTCCCCCACTTCACCTTTTTTTTTTAAACATTTTTTTTCTTTCATTATGCGGTGAAATTTTCTCATTTAAACAAATTTAACGGTTACAGGAGATCCAAAAGATTGTTGTCTTCGAAGGTGCATATGAGAAAATATTCAGTATCATAAGGGAGGAGGGAAATTCAGATGGTGGTGTAGTTGTGCAGGTGAGGCATGGCTACTCTATTACAGTGCTTATTCAATTTGCTTTATATAGCTTTTGGTCTAAATAATTCTTTGGTCACTTTTCAGGACTGCCTTGAATTGTTGAACAATTTGATTCGTAGCAATGTATCCAATCAGGTTTGTTGACTCTGTCATGTTTATTAAGTTTATACCTGATCAATACTGATTTCAACTAGGCGTGGTTCAGGTACTACTCAGAGAGACCATTGGATTTGATTCATTGATACTGATTTTGAAGCTGAGAGGAAGTTCTTACTCTTTTACTCAACAAAAGGTTGGATTCTTTCAATTTTTTTGCTTTTAACTTTGTGCTATTAGTGAACCCTTTTAGCTAACTCTTGTTATAAATGCCATGCCAGTAGACAATCAATCTACTCAGTGCATTAGAAACCATTAAATTGTTACTAAAGGGAGGTTCTGAGGCTGATCCTGGGAAAGATGCTAATAAACAGAAAAATAAGACAGCTCTGGTTCAGGTTTGTAAAAATCTCAGTTATGATGATGATTGCATAGATGAGGATTCTGCTTCTGGTGAACTTATACTTCTGTTTTGTGGAATTGCATGTAGAAAAAGGTACTGGACAGTATGTTGATATTAGGTGTTGAAAGCCAGTGGGTACCTGTTGCAGTTCGCTGTGCGGTAAGATAACACTCCTCTCACAATGTATAGTTACATCGGCTTAATATATAATATTTTTTAATGTTTAACGAATTATTTGATCTTATTTTTTCACTATAAATTTAGTTTAGTATTTGCATCTTCCATTCTATTACAAATGACATCTAGACATGGTTGTACATCTTTGTTCTGTATGATGTTTTAACCTTTTAAGTAATGACAAAGTGATGTCCATGCATGAGTGGTAGTAGCTGTTGTTCTAAACATTTATGTATAAGTTTGTCAATAACAAGTATTCTTTTTGATAAATCGGTGGAACTTGGAGTCTACTTGGGTTATAAAATAGTCATTGAATCCAATTTTCTTTGGCTTCATATGCATTTCAAAAGAGCATTTTGTTTTTTAGTTATAGTTGTAGTGCCTTTCCCAGTTCCTGTTCTATGGCATCAATCCAATTTTGTTTTTTATCTTCTGAAAGGCTTAGTTTGTATGAAAATTATCAATTATTCTGAAGTATGAACTATGAAGGGGTGCTCAATTTTGTGCTGATGAACTTTCTCTCATTAGGCATTGAGATGTATTGGGGATTTAATTGCTGGAGATTCAAAGAATCTCGATCTTCTTGCTAGCAAAGTTCTTGGAGAGGAGCCTCAGGCCGAACCTGCTCTGAATTCTATACTTAGAATAATTTTGAGGTCTTCTAGCATGCAAGAGTTCATTGCAGCTGATGATGTTTTCAAAAACTTTTGCGAGGTTGGTTATGCATACTTCTTTATCTTGAGTTTTTTTTTTTGAGTAAATTACACTCCCCTCCCCTCATATATGCTTGAATTACACTCCCCTTCCCTCATATATGCTTGAATTACACTCCCCTCCCCTCTTATGTTAAAATATACATTCCCCTCCCCTCTTATTCAAAACATATTAGAAAATATTTCACTCCCCTCCCTTGAGAGAAGCTTGAATTACATTCCCCTCCCCTCTTAAGTTAAAATCTACGTTTTAGTCCCTCAATAATTTTTTTTTATTTCTAATAATTAGCAAAAAAATAATCTAACACACTTCAAAGAAAAATAGCATTGCGGGTTCATTTTAATATAATCAAATTTTGAATACATATCTTTCTCTATTTTTTATTCACAATTTCATTAATATAAAATTTTA
>Ga0228711_1010553_pt1 | contig 12093 bp, 7 predicted proteins | sample MedpolnodulmetaG_2_FD_177996 | JGI IMG/M metagenome (GOLD analysis project Ga0228711, IMG submission 177996) | Root nodule microbial communities from Medicago polymorpha collected in Santa Monica, California, United States - brown nodules | ecosystem: Host-associated > Plants > Roots > Nodule...
TTAATTAATAAATATTTTTTTTTTTTTTAACAAATTCATTCGAATTGATAGAGTACATCGATACAATACAAATCTAAATTCGCTAAAAACAAAAAAGATGAATCTGTGAACAAACTCACAACATCCATTTTAATAGCATAAAACGGTAAAGTACCTCTGCCTACAAATATGACTAATATGACTATATTTATGTCTCTGGAATACTCATGTCTCCGGATCTGCAACGTTTACGACGCCAAAGTCATTGTCATTGATCGGATCTGCACTTGCTCAGAGCTAATCTTTCAACCTAAATCAAATAAACACCGCACTAAGACGGAAAATAAAAAACACACCGCACAAAGACGAAAAATCAAAACAAACAGAGTCGTTCAGAGACGACGAAATCACAAAAACAAACGGAAAAAACAGAAAATATGTGAAATCAGTTATTCAATTAGGATAGAAGGAAAAACAATTCGGAGGGGTGATTTTTGGGTCAAAATTAACCCTAAATCACCCCTCTAAAAAGAAGAAGAAGAAGAAGAAGAAGAAGAAAGGGGAGACGGCTAGGGTTTGAGAATGTTGTGTTTCTACTAATTTTGTTTTGTTTTATATAAGTGATAGATACTTGAGTCTCTTCACCATTTAATTTAGGACTCGGTCCATGATTGATGTGTATGGAAAAATATATGTTGAAACATATCAACCCCTTAAACTCAGTCACTCTCTCCAATTGTGCGCATATGATACTTTTGATTTACCAAAACAAATATTGTAGTTGATATCAAATACTTCATTTGGAGAGTGGGGGTTTTAATAATAATTCCTAAAATTAAATCCTAAGCCTAAAGGTTTGAAATTGGAAGCCCATAAGTTTTAGGCTTAGTTAGTCTATTTGAATTGGGCTTTATTGCTATGTAAAGGCAGAGGATGATTTCTTTATAGACCACCTCAATATATCTTTTGGCTCCAAAAATGTCATTTGGTAGTTATCTATTGGAGTTGTTATAATAAAATAAAAAGTCCTTTGTGCCTTATCTTCCTAATTTTGTAGCGGCTCTAAAGAGACATTGAGGAGGCCTAAAAAGAACTACCTAAGATATAGTGTGAGTGGATTTCAGTTCTTCGATGAATTGTATGTTTCAAAACGTACTCTAAAAATACGAGACAACTCTTGTAAAAAAAATACTGTAAAATAGTCCTACAAAATTTCTTATAAATAAAATTTTAATTAGATTTACACACTGCGTGATACCCGTTTTTTTTTTTTTAAATAATTATGCCCAAAAAAAATTATAAACATTGTTCTTTATTTTGCCACAAGGTTATAACATAATAGAATCTGCATTGTTGTTTTCAGCAAAGGGTGCACGCCATTGATTGTTTGATAAGAGGTTTCTTAGATGTTAAGAACTTAATTTTTCCTGAATTTGCTTATAAATGTGACTTAAGAACTTTGTTTGATTTTATTTGCCGTGATCGTGATGGTAGCAACATTAGCTATCACGCAGACCACCTAGTGAGCTAGTTTCTTGAGACAATGAATGTTCAATTCTCACATCTCTTGAAAATAAATCTCGATTGATATCCTTGTCTGGGTTCCTCATTATTCTCTTTTTCCTCCATGATAGTTGAATTTTGATGACAACTCTTGTATCACAAAAGAGTACAAATTAGATTTTAAACAAGGGTTGAACAAAAATAACAAAAATATATATTATGACAAAAATAACAACAATTAAAGTTGTAGTCAAGTGGTTTTTTTGTTGCTCCCCTAATCATGGTTCGATACTATAAGGTGATACGCTTAACCGCTTTGTTAGAGTGTAAAGGCATGATTTGTTATGCAAACGTTAGTATATATAACATAACATTTAGTTAAAAATGTGTATATATACCTATTAAAAATGAATATTTTTTTAAACTTTGGGGAGGCCATGGCACCCCCAATGTTACCTCCATAATTTCCCTCCTTCATGAACTTAAAGTAGACACTAGTGGAAACGTGAAAAATAAACGTAATGACACAGATAATTTTAGTGTGGAAAACATTCTCAATGTGAGAAAGGAAAAACAACAGGACCCTTGGGCCTCTTAAACTTTCACTATAATGATAATGTGAATACAACAACTTCACCCTCACGTGGATCTCACTACAATATGTCTCTTAATTTGTAAGGAACACTCTCACAAATTGGCACACTATTTCTCTCACAAGAAAACTCTATGAGAATAACTTTTCTCTTTTGAGCAAGGCTCTCTTTCTCTAGTTATTCTTCTCTTGTGGTGTGTTGTGAATGCTTGTTCATGGTCCTATTTATAAGAGAGGCAAGCTAAAGTTGTCTTACATGCATGAAGACACTTGTCATTTGCCTTTCATGCAAAATACCAAGTGTCCCTTGCAATGCATGCACCACACCATGTGTCACTTGCATTGCATGCACTACAACATGTGTTACTCATACACTACACCATGCACTTTGCTAATTATCATCACATGCAACCTTCCATTTTGTCAAATGTATGATGGTCATGTGGCAATGGCTGGACCCCACACCCTGCACCCCTAACTCCGCCTCTAGTTGAACAACACAACCATAAATAATGTAATTGGCCACTTTTTAAGCTCTCTCACCGTGATCTTGGCTAGGTAACTGTTAGGACAGAAACTCGATTCAAAAGAGAAAAGACACAATAAAAGCAAACATTTTGGCTAGGTAACCGAGGAGTGTCTATGCTTCATAAATGTTGCATTCTAGCATGGAATGGCAGTCTACTTCTCCCACAACATGTTGTTTTCTTTGAAATATTTTTTTATATATATAATATTGTGATTCATGGAGGTTAAACTACTGCTTTTAAATTTTGTTGTTTTTAAGTTCTTAATTAGAGGTCATCAAAATCTAATTATGTCTTCACTTGTGGGGTAGAGTCTGCCTTCAACTTTGACCCTGATAAATATAACTGAATCAATGAACTTTAATCATATGTATATTTTGGTTGCAAGGCATGTTGATGATGACATTCTCTATTGATGCAGAAATATTGCTGTCAATACTTGTCTCTCTTTAATCAAAGAGTAAGCTTATCATTTTAATGCAGCCAATGGGCGAGGCAAAGAGCTAAAACAGTATTGTGATTTAATGTAAAAAGGTTCGTGTTTCTAATATAGAGGAAAATGAAAGAAGCTCATGTGCCAAATTGGGCATGGCTAGCCCAGTTCATGGTTTGGTTCATGAAAGACTTAAAGTAACATCCATTCAACTGTGTATAAGACTTTGACCTTCAACACCATCAACTGTACAAAGACTTAAAGTAACATCCCTTCAAAAAAAAAAACTAGTTAGTAACATATAAGTAGGATCAACTCAAAAGAAGGATGGGAGTGATGTGGGTTATATCAAGCATAAATTATTTTTTTTGGTACAGGAGGGGGAAGAGCCCAAATAGAAGAAAAAAAACTAGACTAAACGGACATTCCTAGACATATAAACCTCATAAACATCATCAAGCATGAGTCTTTGAAGCTCAATAGGAGGAATCTCCAAAACAAGCAAATTCAAATGATCCTTAGTAATGCTAATGTTTGCAAGCAAATTAGCACTTATATTTCATTCACTTAATTTTCACATGTCATCTCATCTTTAGAAGCTTTTGGATACGCTGGACTAAAACGGGGATATTTCCGTTGAAATGGAAATGGTCAGAAATCATGTTGATCAAAATCTTTGAGTCGCTCTCCACAATTAGATGAGAAAAAATGCTCTCTCCAAGCCATGTCCAATCCCAAATACAACCCCCACATCTCAGCATGTAAGGCATCACACGCACCAATCTTCTTAGTGTAACCTTTAATCCATCTACCGTCTAAGTCACGAAAAAGACCCCCACAACCAGTGATCTTTGCCCCATCCTTGCAAGCGCCATCACTATTCAGCTTGATCCAACCTTCTTGCGGCATCTTCCATCCTATGTAGATAGATTCCTTCAACTGAGGACGCCTATGAAGAGGTTGTAAATTATATTCCTCAGTATCTTTGACGAAACTCTTGATCAATAAAGTTCATGAGAGGAATTAGATAACGGGTAATCTAGCTACTAGATGCATATAGGGTAGACAAAAAATTACATCTTGATTAGAATCGTTTGACAGTTACAAAATCAACAGTTTGATATCACCCCATAAATAAGCGATTATTAGGAAAATTGACTTAACAATTTTTTAATTCACACTTTTAACACTCCTTGCATTCCAACAAATAATAGCAAAGGTGCAGAGTGATCACCTTCAAATGTTGAAAAAACCAGACTATAATAAATAAAAACTAGTGATGAATCGAATAAGAATTACTCCATTTTTGAATTTTCCCACTCGCTTATGCTAGAAAGCTGAGCATGTACAACATTTCAGTAAAACATGATGTCCCTTCAAATGTTAACACATTTCTGATTTCCCTTTCCCAAAATTACCTTATTATGTAACCATTGTTACTGATAAATTAAGACAGCTGAAAAATCTAGGTAAAGCACAGAACATCAAATAACATTCAGATGATAAAGGGAAATATGTGACAGACTTGTATGTAATAGATTTGGAATTGTTATAATCATAGTCAGATCAATATTGGATCACTCATCCTATGTTTAGTTCCACATTTGTACACCCCAAAATCACGTTTGAGTTAATCAAACATGATTCGAACATAAATTGTTATGTTTCGCTTCCAATTTTAAAATCGATTCCAGACCCAAATTATACCTAAAAGCTAATATTTTTAGTTTTTGTGGTAACATAGAACAAATCTCAAATTTATTGACATATATACACGCACAAGCAATAATGAACCAAACTGTCCAAACATAAATTGATAAAAATCATGGTTTGGTGAATGTATTCAAACGTAAATAAATTTACCTTTGACTTACTTTCAACCCAAATAATTCGGTCAAAATATATTTAATCATCTCAGAACCTTTGTTAAAAAAAATATAAAATCATCTTCGAACCAAAATTTATTGACATTTTGCAATGTCTAATCAAAATCAAATAACATATATTTTAGCTGCATAATCAAAGTTAAAACGTGTGATTAAAATTTGAGTCATCTGATTTCGATCAGACGCTTTGCAATACATGAATACATCAAATGCGGGATTTCCCACGTATGGAATATTCCATGGTCCTCCCTTTTCCTTCTTTCTAAAATGTAGTTAGGTACCAACTAGTTTTTTGTTGCTGTTTTTACTTTATAGCAAGATTAGCTGTAAATACATGTGTTCTACTTTTGCCTTGCATTTTGCCAGTAGGAGAATGGATGTAGCTCTCATTGTTAACCAGCAACGTGACACTGTGACAAAAGTAGCAGAAGAAGAGAGGACCATAACTAAAGTATGTTATGATACAGAATTCTTACTCCTTTTATTAAACTTAGCAAATATATTTTATATAAAAGAAGTTTCTCTTTTTCCTTTCTAGGCATGCAGCAACATTAGTCAATTAATTAAACAGTCATTAACCAAAACAAGCTGTAGGATTTAGTTAGATTGTCTGCTGTCACAGTTTCCTACTGTCACACATTTGGGCAAACCACCACCTATTTACATGAGAACAGATGGCTCATATCTTAAAATTCACAAATGATCTTAACCATTAGATTATTATCAATAGTGTATTAATTAAATACAGACATCATTCATCAGACACGCACGGATGTCGACATTGATAATAATTTTAAAAAATTACATACTTTGATATAATTAAACTTGTCAGCGTTGAATATTTGGCTCGTGCTGAATACCCAACAAGCATTCAATCAAAAGTACATCAGTTTTACAAAGATCACTACTCTATTTGTAAAAAGATCGGACAGTTCATATTCTAAATTAATGGTATTAAAGATTTTGTTAACTTGTGTCCTAAGACACATGTTAAGGAACTTAAATAGAAATTTCACATTGAAATGCTTAATAAGTTGTGTTATAATTATTTGCTTAATCCCTAAAAAAAAAAAATTTGCTTAATAGTATCAAGTATCAAATTATTATCAACGGTTAAAAGTTAAAACCTCCACACAATCACTTTTTGACTTCATAGAATCCTTCCCAAGGTGTAGTAGGCAGTAGCACTAGCTGATCACAGCCTTTGTTATGCAAACAAATTCACTTTGATTACACAGCATCTTTGGATTTTTTTTATTAAAAATATGTTAAATTTTTGCAAGATTTTGTTTAATTTTTGTAACATTTTGTTTAATTTTTTTTTAATATGCTGTTTAATTTCTGAGATTCCGAGGTCATAATTTGGTTGCCTTTTGAGTGCTGCACAACAATGTCATTGACTTGGAAGACAGGTTGGAGCCTATCAATTTGGAAAAGAAGATTAGGTCGAATAGAGATCAAAATGGCTTGATTCCATCCACCTCACCATATAAATTAATCATTATTAATGTTCAGTACTCTACACCCTTCCGTCACCGTTATAAATAAAAAAATAAAAATAAAAATATTTGAAAGAAAAAATAAATAATTTTTTAGATTCATTGAAATAAGTGATGAATCTTATATATAATATAGATAAGATATATTAGTTATTCAATAATCCTAAAACATTTTTTTTATAATAGTGATCGATGATATATCTAATCTTATATATAAACAAATATTTTGTTTTTGATTCATTAAATAATTGATGTATTTAATTTATAATACAAAATACATTAATAATCTAATAAATTAGTTTTTTGTTTATATTTGAAAGGGAAGGAAAGAGTATGATAATATAGAAATAGAGAAAGTGGATTACAACAAGAAAGGTTGGTCTTGTGGTCTTTGACACTTCATTGGATACAGCATCTACAATTTGTTGTGTGGGGTACCCCACAAGCAGCTTTTTGTCTATTATTTTAATATTACACTCTCTTTTTTACTCTTGACACCCCCATCAACCAAGCAATGTTCTTTTGTACGTACATAAATATTTTCATCAAGAGGGTCTTCTCTTATTCCTTTCATTGCTTTGACAGTAATGATTTCCTTTCTGTTAAGGGTGCCAATGTTGTGGAATCTTAGGATGAGGTTGTTGTTTTGAATGTACAAAAGTAGCAATAATAGCACAAAACAAAATCATGAATGCACGAGTGTTTTCATCATTGATGTGTTTTTAGAAGATACAATAGAAATAGTGTCTTTATATTTTTTTCACTCTTTATTAACCCTTTTCTTTTTCACTCTTCATTCTCTCATATTGTCTTTGGTTTTTGTGTTTGTTTGTTTGTTTTTCTTTTTTGTTGTGTGTTTTTTTCTCAATGTCTCAACAAAGACAACCTCATATGGTGAGTGGTAACAATCAAGACCAATATAATGACACAACATTTACCAAATTATTTGTTGGAGGGTTAGCTTGGGAAACTCAAAGGGAAACAATGAGAATGTATTTTGAACAATTTGGAGAGATCTTAGAAGCTGTTGTTATCACAGATAAGTATACTGGGAGATCTAAAGGTTATGGTTTTGTAAGTCCATTTTTCTTTTCCTTATATTTATTTTACTATATGCTTCTCACATTTGTGCATAGTTTATATTTGCTTACATATTTCATTTTTAGTTATATATTTATATGATCTTAGACAATGATTTTGTAATTTTTTTTGTTTTTATAGGTGACATTTAAGGATCCAGAGGCAGCTATAAGAGCATGTCAGAATCCATCTCCAGTTATTGATGGAAGAAGAGCAAATTGCAATATTGCTTCTCTTGGTGCTAACAAGAATCGATCACTAACTCTTCAGCATGGTTTTAATTCTTATACCATTTTCTTTTATTTCTTTCTTTTTTTACATGTTATACTATGATCAAATTTATAGTAAAATTTCAATTTTTTATTTAAAAAAAAAAAGTGTATTGTGTTCTTTATTAACAGCAATTTCAACATATCAATTTGATTCATCTAGGCTAAAAGCTACCGCCTTTTTTTATTAAAGAAACTACCACTTTTTATGGTTGATTATTTATTTACTAATTTATTTGTTGAAAAAAAATATATGATTATATATTTTTTAAGATTTTTTAAAATAAAAATTGAAATGGTGCAGGAAGGTTTAGGCCTCCACATGGAGTGGTACCATCAGTTCCTTATCATGGTTCTTCATCCACAGTTTTCCATCAACCCACTAGGCAGTACACATTTCCTTATTCAGCGTATGGGTAACTTTTATGTTATGATAATTTTTATGTTGAGCTTGTTATTTTCTACGAACATTTTTATTTCCATTTTATGTCCTTTTCTTTGATGTCAATTCTATGATATTTATCTGACAGATATTCTGGATATTCACAAGACACATTGTATCCTGCGGTAAGTGTTGATGTAATAAATTCCACATGTTTGGATTAACAGTAAAATTGGCAGAATCACGATGATACATTAATTTTGTAGAAATCTTAAAGTGTATCTTTGTCAAAATCACGTTGATTCATCGTAATTATGTGAATTTGACTATCAATCCAAACATGTATGTGATTAATTCGATAAAAACTATATTTTAAAGAATCAGTTAAACAACGGTGGCGTGATCATTTCGTAGTGATTTCAAACATACACTTAGCAGTAGAAGTAAGTACATAAATTATATATTTTGATGCATTATTATTTATTGTTGTATACTCTTTTGTGTAAACTATTTCAGAACTATTACAATGTCTATGGAGTTCAACAATATTCACCTTACTACCCATCTGTTGGAGCTTCTGGGGCAATGGGTTTGGTCCAAAATATGTACCCTTACTATGGTCAATATGCACAAAATATCCATGGTCATGGTTTTGGAGTTCAATACCCACAAATGACACAAATTCCAGTTTTGCCTCAGCATTATGGGTCACAAGGAATATTGACCCCTTCTTCAGTTCCAATCCCAACCATTAGTGCTGGTAATAAGTCTAATACAAAATGGTATTTATTTTTTTTATTTTTTATAATGTATCTTCATTGTTGAGCAATTCTATTTCAAAATGGAGTTAGAATCACTAATTAATTTAGTATTAAAAATTAGGCATAGAAAATTTGATCACGAAATTTCAAAATGATTAATTCAGTAAAAAGCGAAAGTAAAAAAGCGAAAGAATAGTTCATTATGTATTCATTGTAAGGCTACGTATTTCAAAACGATTGCTAAAAGGAATTCAACAATCATATTAGTCCCTTCTAGAAAAAATATACTTAAAAAGTAAATCGACCGACCTGAAAGGACTAATGTGATCAAGAATTTTCAATTTTGAAGATTGTTTTGAAATTTCATTAATATCAAATATTTACCGCTATAATCTGAGAGATTAATTTAGTAATTTAATCATTTTAACTTTGTATTGAAGACTAAATTGTAACAATTTTCAGCAACAGTAACTGCAACCACAACTACTACAATAGCAGCACCTGTGGCAGTAACAAGGGTTGGTACTTCACAAGCCTCTGGAACAGATACTGAACAACAACATTCTACATCTTGATCATGGTGACTTACAAGTTACAAGGCTAACCAACCTTAACAACATTCTCAATTCATCATGAAAAAAAAATTCACCATCATCATCATGATCATCATAAGTGTCTTTTTTAGGAAAATAGGATTTTTTTTTTTTTTTTTAAATAGATGTAGGGAAGATCATATTCATTCATGTATTCAGCATAGGGTAGAATCTAATTATTTAAGCTTTGGATTCTACCTTCTAGAGTAATTCAACTATTGATTATGTCTTGGGTGTTGGAAGCATCCAATGACATAATAGTCCTTTGTTTATATTTTAGTACATGGGTTAAAAAGATTGATTTTATATCTTTGAACCCTTTATTGGTTGGTCAATTAGAAAGCAAAAGTTGAGCTTTGGTAGCTCAATAGGTTTATATGTATTTTATTTTTCATCTCATTCATGATTTTAATATTATTATTTTTCCTTCTAAAGATAGGATTAATTGAAAAGAAAATATTAAGGTATATTTGTTTGTTTCTTTTTTCACTTGCAATGATGGTTTTTACCATTCACCTTTCCCTATCACTTTACATTATTCTTAAATTTTTAATAGGAGTAATAGATAAAGTTAATTCTTTTTGAATCAATTGATTATCTTTTACTATGTGTACAACATGAAACGTATTTGGAATCCAAGGGAAATATCATGTGTGATGTCAATGACTGTTAGTACCTTTTGATTACTTTTTTAAGCTAAGTAGTATTAATAAGTGGATAAGGTGATTGAAATCATTTTGTTGACCAATTTGATTTGGTAGGTGAAGCTATTTGTTTTGATATAATGTGATGTTGTCGAAATTACTTTAATTTATGATAACGGGCCTCATTGTCATTGATGCTTCTGTCTAGCATTTCTTTTTGGGTGTTCAATTGAGTGTTCATTTTCATTTTTCTTTTCCTTAATTGGTTTTAGTCTTAATGCTTATAAATTGTTAAGTTAAAGTTTTCATTGGGTTAAGGGAAAGTTTGAATTTTTGAATCTCAGAACTTTTTTTTAGGAAAAAGCATTTTTAGGAACATGAATAGTATTTGTGTGAATGAGATATCTCTACTAACGGTTAAAGAAATTAATCTTTCGAGTCAGGTATAATTAGGGTAGAAATGGGTTAGGTCGAGTTGGACTTTGTTAAACCTAAGTCTGACATACTTCAAAAATCTTAGGTACTAGATTGTCGACCCGTACACCGCACGGTCTTATAAACTGAACTAATTTATTATATATTAAAACCAAATTGATGTCCAAAAAATTACACAGTGTTAAAAAATATTGTAAAACAAAATAAACATGTATCACTAAACATCTTTAAATTAAAAAAAAGTATATATGTAGATTTTTTAATGTTACACATTTAAAGATACGTTGTTCACATGATAATACATACACCAAATTTATGTAGTTTTAAAACATTGGTAACCCACTTTGTATGGCAGGCAAATAATCGAATGAACCAACACAAATACTTGCCACTAACAAAGAGTAATTAATATAAAAATATACAACATTAAACATTGAGCGGAACACCAACCGACGTTTACATTGAATTTGTTTATGTTTTCCACGAAAATAAAAGTCATTGGGAAGCAAATAGCCTCCTAAATCATTGAACTTTTAGAATTAAATTTCAATGGGGGCATCATAATATTTAGGCATGCAAATTATATTATTCCCAAAACTCCATGAAGGTAACTCAACAATTTTTTTTTCTTAATAGCAGTTTTAGCCCTATAACTTTCTCAAAGTTGTGATTTTGGCCCTCTAATAAAAAACTACAAAACCGCTCCCTAAATTTTGCACATGTAACAGTTTTGGCCTCCAAAGCCAACTTTGACTCGGTCTACGCTGATGTGGCACCCTAAGTGAGGTACCACGTGTTATATTTTTTATTTTTTTTGTCTCGGGGGCCAAAGCTGCTACGGTTGCAAAACTTAGGGGGCGGTTTTGTATTTTTTTTAGGGGTCAAAATTGCAACTTTGTGAAAGTTAGGAAGCGAAAACTGTTATTAAGCCTTTTTTTTAATAAGGGTCTGTTTGTCAAAAAACAAATTAGCTTATAGCGAATAGCTTATAAGCTCATATGTCCAAAAAAACTGTTTGGTAATGGTTTTTCACCACGTGTTTATAGCTTATTTCACGAACTTATAAGCTATTTTTCAGACGCTATTCCAAGTAACGTTTGAGCTTATAACTTATTATTTTTTCTTCGATAATTACCCTTATTATTTTATCTAAAATACATATATACCCTTTATCATAATTAACTACGTACGTTTTTCGAATAAATTTTATGTTTTCGACTGGACGCCAATAAAGATCATGCTAATTCCCTCTCAAATAAAATATCTTGTTAATTCAGTGAATCAAATTCGAAACAAAATATTTTTCGTTTATGCTGTCCTTGGGTATTCTTTGTACCCTTCTTTTTATTATTATTAAAGTGGATTTTAATCCGTGGTCTTTTTTTTGAAGAAGTCAGATTTAATTTGTACTCTTTAAACGAACAAGTAAAATTTTTGTGAAAAATTTTATTTAATAATAAAATATATGAAAGATATGTTAAATTAATAAATTTAAGTTAATGAGTTTTAT
>Ga0228711_1010555_pt1 | contig 12091 bp, 5 predicted proteins | sample MedpolnodulmetaG_2_FD_177996 | JGI IMG/M metagenome (GOLD analysis project Ga0228711, IMG submission 177996) | Root nodule microbial communities from Medicago polymorpha collected in Santa Monica, California, United States - brown nodules | ecosystem: Host-associated > Plants > Roots > Nodule...
AATAATAATAATAATAATAATAATAATAATAATAATAATAATAATAATAATAATAATAATAATAATAATAATAATAATAATAATAATAATAATAATAATAATAAGGGTTAATAGGTATTTACCCCCTGTAATATAGGTCATTTCCGGTTTTCCCCCTTGTAAAATATTTTTTTTGATTTACCCCCTGTAAAATATTTTTGTTTTCATTTACCCCCTAATAGGCCAAACAAAAACGAAAATTTTTTGAACAATAAAATAAAATTGGTTTTTGTTTGGCCTATTAGGGGGTAAATCAAAACAAAAATATTTTACAGGGGGTAAATCAAAAAAAATATTTTACAGGGGGGAAAACCAAAAATGACTTATATTACAGGGGGTAAAGACCTATTAACCCTAATAATAATAATAATAAAAATTTATAACGACTAGAGAGAGAGAGCTTACTCTCTTTCTTCTTTGAGGGTTAGATGCCTCCCTTTCCGCTGCTGCCTTCTTATCCTCCTCTGTTTCATCACCAAAGAGGTCAGGATCATCATCTTCAGCAGCAGGTGCAGCCTGACAAAAATAAATTCCAATGATTAAATTAGTTAGTAGTTCCTTCAGTGACTTCAATACAACTGTAACAAGAATTAACTTAAACTATATTTATTATTTTTAAATAATTTTATTTGATTTTTTTTTTTGGTACAAATTTTATTTGATTTATAATTATTACTCCACTTTCCATGCAATTTCCAATGTATACTTTGAGCTTGCGGATACCAAAAACAGCAGCTTCTCTTAATCATTGTTTTTTTCTTCATCGCTTATATATGCTTTATGGCTACTAGAATATGTTCATTGTTATTTTTATCTTAACATTGAGATTTGTTTGCTGAAGTTGGCTTATTAATTTCTGCTGCTTTGGTAGAATGCTTGTGCAACCTGAAAATTTATGTATCTAGAAGTCACTATTCTCTTTTTCTATGTTATGTTTTCTTATTGTGATTTCGTTGCTTTTTATTACTATTGCTTCTAACATTCTTTCTTCATCAACACATTCATTCTTATTGTGATAAACTACGCAGCTTCTTCAACCTCAACATCGGATAATGGAATTTTTTTTTTGCCATTTCAACTGATTTTTTCTTTTTCGTTTTTTTGTTTATTGGGTGACGGTAGGTTCAAATTTCAATCCATCTTTTTTGTGTTTTTATTTTTGCAAGAATTTGATGCTGGTGTGAGCCTGTTGCAACGAGTTAGTACTAAGTTTTTTGTTAGATCTTATGAGGAAGATACGTCTCAATTAATCATAAGTATCACCACCATGGATTCATTGATTGTCTCTTTTGTGATTTATGTGTTTTTTACTCAAAATCCTAATTAAAAAAGGTTTTAAATTGTTGTTATTGTGTCTAGTAAGACACAACTAGGGTGATATGTGGTACAAAATAAAGAGGAAGAAGAGGTTACTTGCGATGCAAGTACCTTGAGCAAACCCTAACAAACTTTACTGTGCCAACTGTAATTCTGTTGTGACAGTTAGAGGAGTTGTGTTACTGTGTAGTTAATTAGTGTATGATAGATATAATATACTCTCATTGGCTTATAAATAGGTGCTTACACATTGTAACTCACTCATTCAATTCAATAATGATATGTCTCCTTTCTATTCACCTTATTTCTCTCTCATTTTGAGTTTCTTATTAATGTGTAAATACAAATGTTTTAAATTGTGGTTATAGTGTGTGTTATTGATTCTCTCCAAATGCTATTTCTTCAAACCTTTATACTCTGATTTTTGTTTTTCATCTTCTTATAGTGATTGGATTGTATACATAGGTAGGCAAAAAGACAAAGCCTTTTTTCATTCTTTTAATAAAGGTTCTACTTTTGAGTTGTAATTTGCATCTTATTTGAAACAACATAATTTAACGGTTGTTGGTTGTTGCTAAGGATGAAAGGAAAAATGGAAGAGAAAAGGAACACATCATATTGTTGAGATTTACTAAAAAGAAGAGTTGTGCTCACATCAGAAGTGTACATCGGTGAGACAGTGGACAAAGAATCTATTCTCTTATTTTTATTATGAAATTGATTGTATTTTTTTATATTTGGTGTGATACTTTGAAATTTAATTTGATTTGTTTGTTGTTATAAATGATGGGATGGCCCAAGGTTCAATATTAAAATTGTTGGAGGATCAATTGGTTTTTCTTTTTATTTTGTTTGACAAGTACATATAGTGCAATTTCTTTCCAAAACAATTGTACATGCGAATCGATTTGCGTTTTGGCAGCGTTAGAGGATAGATTCAGTAGCTGTGGGAGAATCAGGCAAGGACCCTTTCTTTTATTAGTCTATGTTCTTCTTTAATTGCAACTTTAGAAGTTAAGACTTCAGACATTTTTGTTGGAATTGCTCCTCCCTGCATATTTGTGAATGGAAACAAACTCTATATCATCCTATAAAATATGCAATTATACTGTGTTCGTATATTTTTTAAAGTTTGTCGCTGTGGATGAAGTGGAATTTGAAATTTTAAAATATCATCCTATAAATGCAAAGCATTCATGAATGTATGAGATAACAGTCATCATGACTCCTCTCTTACTACACTCGGCTTGTGGGTATGTCGTCTCCCATGGCTCCTCTCTTACTTGCCCCAGAATAGGGCTTCCGTTGAGTCCTGTAGGTCCATCTGACAGCTTTATTGCCAAACATGTTCTGAGTGATGGTAAGACTTTAGGAGTTGTGTTTCATGTTGAGGATCCTATTTCTGAGTCTAGATTGGGTTCCTTAGAGGCTAGGGATGGTGCGGCCAAGGCCGCCATGGGTGAGAGTACGGGTGTTCCATGATTATTGGTTCCTTAATATTTGTGGATTAGGAGGTAGGATTAAGAAAAGGAAGGTCAGGGAGTTTGTTTTGTCTAGTCAGCTCGATTGTGTGCTCATCCAAGAGACTAAGTTGTGCTCGGTCTCCGAGTCCCTTGTTTACTACTTATGGGGTAATTCTTTTTGTGACTAGAGTTTTGTCCCGTCGATAGGGAATAGTGGGGGTATTGTTTCCATCTGGTGTGCTTCTAAAGGTGAAGCAGTTTTTTCTTTTTCTGGCCCGGGTTTTGTTGGTGTATGCCTGCATTGGGGGGTGTTGAGGAATCGTTGTTTTGTGGTGAACGTCTATTCCAAATGCTCTATCACAGACAAGAGGGAGATGTGGGAGAAGTTGTTGTCTCTCAAAGAATCCTTCGGTGGGGATGTTTGGTGTGTGGCGGGAGATTTTAATTCTGTCCTTCACGAGTCGGAGAGGAGGGGTACTCTTTTTGGTAGTGGCAACCCTCCGGGGAGTGAGATCTGTGCTTTTTCAAACTTTGTTTATAGAATGGGTCTTCTCGACTTTCCTCTCCTTGGTAGGAATTTTACCTGGTGCCAACCAAATGTGGGTGCCTTGAGCAGGCTCAATCGTTTTCTTCTTTCGTGTGGTTGATGGGATCTTTAGGGGGAGGCGACCTAATGGGCGCTTCCTAGAGATGTCTCTGACCATAGTACGGTGATCCTCAGATATTCTTCTCAAAGTTGGGGCCGAAGCCGTTTAGATTCAACAACTATTGGTAATCTCATCGTGACCTTGGGGAGATTGTTGTAGTAGTTGGAATCGCTCTAGGCCGTCGGAGTGGATGGCAGTGAGGCTCTCGGCGAAGCTCAAGTCCCTTAAAGGCGACCTGAAGGAGTGGCACTCTCATGCTTTTGGTAGGTTGGAGGCTCGGATTGATGCGCAGATGGAGGCGATCAAGCTTCTTGACCTCAGGGCGGAAGTGGCTACCTTATCCTCGGCTGCTACTGAAGCGAGGTTCAAGGGGTTCCATGACCTTTGGGCGCTCCTAAGAGCCAGAGAGTCCCAGCTTTTCCAGCAGTCGCGGTCGAGGTGGCTGCGTGAGGGGGATGCCAATTCTGCTTACTTCCATTCTAGTATCAAGTTAAGGAGGTGACGAAACTCCATTCTGGCCTTGAGGGTGGGGAGTAGGTAGGTGGAGAGTGTCCCTAAGGTTCGTGCGGAGATTGTGAGTTATTTTAGGGATCATTTCTCTAAGGCCTGCTTCGACCGCCCTACTCTTGATGCACTACTAGAAAAAGCAAAATTAGCGAGGGAAATTAGTGATGGAAAAAATAAAATTCCTCACAAATTCCTTGGTCGCAAAATTTAGTGACGGAATTAGAGAGGGATTTCACGTTTTCCCTCACTAAATATCCCTCACTAATTTTTGTATTTTTAGTAGTGATGGGGTGGCCTTCACTAGCCTTGAGGAGGAGGAGGCGGGTGCTTTGGTGGTCCCGTTTAGTGAAGAGGAGATTAGGAAAGTTGTCTTAGAGTCTGATGGGACTAAAAGCCCTGGCTCGAATGGTTTCAATTTCTCCTTCTATAAGAGATTCTAGGATCTTTTAAAGGGAGAGGTGGGTATCATGTTCGATCAATTTTTTCACTCTACTACCATTCCGCGGTCTTTTTCGTCGTACTTTATCACCCTCATCCCCAAGGTCCCCTCCCCAACTCGTATTGGCGACTTTAGGCCCATTTCTCTTCTTGGATCTCTCTATAAGTTGGTGGCGAAGGTACTGGCAGGTAAGCTTGCTTCAGTGATGGATAAGCTTGTTTCATCCAATCAATTTGCTTCTATCAAAGGTTGCCAGCTTGTGGATGGGGTGGTCGCGGTCAATGAGATTATTGATGTGGCCAGGAAGGAGTGTCAAATTTTTAAGGTGGATTTTGAAAAGGCCTGTGATTCGGTTAGCTGGAGTTTCCTTGACTACATGATAAGGAGGTTTGGTTTCAATGATAAGTGGTGTAGGTGGATTCGTGCTTGTGTCTTCAGTGGGAATCTCTCTGTCCTTGTCAATGGTTGCCCAACTGAAGAGGTCAATATTCATAGAGGGCTTAAGTAGGGGGACCCCCTAGCTCCTTTCCTTTTTCTTCTTGTGGTTGAGGGGTTGAGTGGTTTGGTCCGATCGGCTGAAGTTAGGGGCTTGTATCATTGTCGCTCTCTATGGTGGGTGTCATCCCTCGCCCCATCTTGGTGGCAGACCTTCCGGCCTCCGTGGGGTTTCCTCGTGGTGGTCGAATATTTCGCTTCTGGGGGAGATAGAGAGGCTAATGGGGACTGGTTTTCAGAGGGGGTTGCTAGGGTGACTTGGAATGGTCTATCGACTAATTTCTGGCATGATTCGTGGTGTGGGAAGATCCTCCTCAAAACCAGGTTCCGTCAGCTGTTTCAGCATTCTCTTCAACCAGGGGGTAGAGTGGCGGAGTTAGGAGACTGGGTGGGGAGTGTTTGGGTGTAGGACCTCAGATGGAGGAGACATTTCTTTGTTTGGGAGACTGATCTGCTTAATGAGTTGATGTTGGTGGTGAACAGAAACTCCCGTGTTGATAGAGAAAACAGGTGGTCTTGGACCAACAGTTCTGATGGGAGGTACTCGGTTAAATCGGCTTATGCTCTCCTCTCTAAGAGCCTGCTGAGTTCCGACGCCCCGAATGGCGAGGTCCTGCAGGCTGTTTCGTGGGTTTGGAAGTCTCGTGCCCCCTCGAAAGTGGTTGTATTCTCTTGGCAACTTATCCTCTACAGGATTCCTACCAGGCTTAACCTTAGTCATAGAGGTGTCCCGATTCCGAGTGGAGGATTAGGGTGTGTCTTATGCGATGCGCAGCCTGAGTAGTCGGTGCATCTTTTTATTTCGTGTCCGTCTATCCTTCCGGTGTGGTATCAGGTCTCTAGGTGGTTGGGTTGGGTGTTTGTGAGTCCTCTAGGTCTAGCTCAGCAGTTTCTTTACTTTACGGGTTTAGGTAGGGGGAAGCGTGTTAGAATAGGTTTACTTCTTGTTTGGCATGCTGTTATTTGGACCATCTGGACTTCCCGGAATGACCTTATTTTTTCTGGTAGCTAGCCCCTTTAGTGAGGAGCCTGTGGTGAATAGAGCGAAACTCTTAGCTTGGAAGTGGTTCTTGGCTAAGTGCCCTGTTAGTTCCTGCTCTTACTATGAATGGGAGATGCATCTCGTCCTTTGTTGGCAGCGGTAGGGAGTTGTGGTGGTTGTGTTTCTGGGGTTGTGGGAGGGTAGGGGTTCGTAGCCTCTACTTTTCCGGCTTGGCTTCCTGGTTTTCTTCTCGCACATTTGTTCGTTGCGGGGGGCGGTGTGTTTGGCGGGTCCTTTTGGGGGGCGTCTCTTTTCTTTTCTTGTGTTTTATTTTTGGTGTTTGGAGCCTCTGGGGTGGTTCTCCCATTCTCGTTTGTGGGGTTGGGGGTCCACCTTAGTGGTCCTTGAGTAGCCGTCTTTTAGCGACCTTTTGGTGTATATGTACAGCTCCTTTTTCTATCTATCTATATATATATATATTGCCATTAAAAAAAAACAGTCATCATGACTATGCTAGATAAGTGATTTTAAATTCTCTTTTCAATTGAAGTTATACTTAATAACTTTTTCACATCGGGCAAGTTTTTTAATCAAGCATTTTTGGTTTGGACATTAGATTGAAAAACGTTGCTTTCAAGTTTCAGTTTTGTTGTAGCATATTCTACTTTTTATTGCATATTTCATTTATTGATTTATGGTATTACATATGGTGTCAACAAAATTCTTAACTAGCTCTTATTCAAGAGGTTAAGGTTTTCCTGGTCATTTGAGACATGAAGTGCTATAACTACCGAAGATTTTGCAAGATGTTCAGCTGTTGTATATGTCCTTTTTTTTTTTTGGTACAAACTGTTGTATGGTCCTTTTATCCTTGGGCAATTAGTTCTTAATTGTCTCATTAATTTTTTTTGGATGATTTGTATTTTTCTAGGCATGGCCTTCTATATCTAGCTTTTCCTATTGCATCCTGTCAATATATATATTTTTAAATCATGATTGTATTGTTATTTTATTGGACATATTTTCCTGTATTCCACAAAGCAATTAGCATGGACATTAAATTTGATTACTCTAATTGAACTGTTCTAGGAATATTTTTTTTACTGGTGGTCTAATGTAATAGCTTATATTGAAATCGTTGAGTTAAGTAATAGTCACTTCAATGTCATATCCTCATTTTCTTTTAGTCTTGATTTTCCATCGGAAATTGCATGTCTCACAATTGGAAAAACACCACCAAAACAAACAGTACCACCCAACAAAAAAAAACTATAAATTCCTAAACTTATTATTGATTTGATTTTGTAATAAAAAACTTATTAGATTGATATTTTTAGGGTACTTATTAGTTTGATATAAATGAGCAAGTTTATAACTAAATTATTTGACCCAAATTATATTAATTAACATAACATTAACCGACTTATAACTGAATTATTATTCTATGATTTTTGTAATTTATACATAGCAAAAGGCTTATAAATCCTCTTTTTTCATGTATTGTTTTGTGTTTTATTTTAATTTTTTATTGAATTTGATTAAAAATAAATATTGTATAGGTTAAACAATTTTCCCCGTGAAGTTCACCGGTATACACACTAGTGATGTTTGATTTCAATGTGTTTTAATCTTAAATGTTGAATGAAGTTTTTTGATAAATTAATTTAAGTGCTCTTGAATTTTATATCTCATATAACCTTAGTTTTTATTTATACAATAATATAATCTAAATCAATTAATGTTTGGAATAAGATGTTAATTGTTTAAAGCCCGATTTAGTGTATGGGATTGGGAGAGATGAAGTCGAGAGACACGTTAAATCTAATACAAGCATATATTTACTTAAATCTAATACAAAATGAATATTAAGGAACCACCTTAGTGTAAAATGTATATATTTAAAACTAAACCAAAAAGACCATAGATGTGAGACCCACTAGTTATTGTTTAATCAATAGAATGGGTTCAACCACGATCGAAAGAAATAAAAAATAAACAAAATATAAATAAGAATAATATACAAATAACTATTACAAATCATAATTTATAGAGTGAAATTCATAAAATTCACAAAGAAATACAGTAAATAATTAAGGTTAGACATAGCAAAAAAAATTACAGAAAAGTAAAGGAATTGTTTTTTAAAAGAAAGGATAATGAACCTATAATGGGCCCAATATATTGTAAACTCAAAAAATGGCCAATGTATTTACTTTTGAAAAACCAACCCTTATCTTATTGAAAAATTGATGTTGACACATTGTAAAAGACTTAAATACTCATTCGGTAGTTAAATGTCGCCGGTTTATACCATTGGTAGTTAACTACTGAAGTTTCCTCAGCAATTAACTGTCGTCGGTTTCATCGGCAGTTAACGACCGATGTGTCCTGCACATATGCAGAAACTGCATAACAAAAGCATCGGTTTCTAATATTCTTCAAAAACTACTCAAATTCCTCCCAATTCCATTTTTGACGAAAATCAACTCAATCATCTCCACAAAAACACAAGTTAGTATTAATCATTTGTAATCATAATGTTAGTTTGTGTAGGTTTGGTTTTGTTGCTTTTGGTAGTTTGCATGTGTTAAGGGTTTATATATGAATTGATATTTTGATGATTGCATGTGTAGTTTATGAATTGATAAATGAATGTAGTTACTATAATTGATGTTTTAAACACATAACAGGTTTAGAAAATGAAACTTATGTCAATGCAGAGGTATCAGGGCGTATCGTCAGTTAACTCCCGAGAAATTATAAAATCTGACGATAACTAACTACTGAGGAAGAAGCAGCCGGCGGCAGTTAACTGCCGAATGATATTTCGGTCTTTATAGGTGTTTTTTAGCTTTTTTTGGTGTGTGAACATCAATTTTCTATCTTATTAGCCATAAACCTCAACATGTACCTTTCTTTTCTTTTGCGCCGTAAAATCTTGTTCCTTTCCTCAAGATACATGTGGTAGAAATTGAAATTTCCTCATATATTATTAGATTTTTTTATCTGAACAATTTTCAACTGTTAAGTCCGTTAATTCATGGTAAAAATAAAGATCCACCATTTTTAGGTTTTTGAGATTGGATCTTAAACACGTTCAAAAAATAACTTTAAAGACATTATTGTCACCAAATCACATGGTTTTACAAGTAAAACTTCTAATCGAAGGTGATTATCCTAACATAAAATCATATTTCTAGTGCTAATAAATATTACAAAATCATTAGATTCAATGATCTAAATCACAATTTTATCTACCATAGAATAAATGCATAATAAAAAAAATGATATTTGAACAATTATTATTTGACAACTTTTGCTACAACTTTCTCTATCATACGCACATTATCTTTTTATTTTCTTTCTTTATTGCTTTGAATTTTATGTCAATACCTCGTTTTCTTTGTAAAAAATTTGATTGTATGAAAAGTTATCATATAAATAGATGTTCAAATAACACAACTCTAAACAAAACCAAAGTATAAAGATTGATATTTTCTCACAAATGAAAGTTATAAGCAAACAAGCAAACAATATGTAATTACTACCTTGTATGGTAGAATATTCCTGAATTATCGAGTTTGCATCAAATCCATGAAGTACCAAATAATATAAAGAAAACAAATGATTCATATATTATAAGGCACTCCATAGACCGATCAAAATTAGTCTTTCAGTTTCATACAATTACTAAAATACAACTACCCAACATTGAATAATACATTAGGAAAATTTATGAAAACACTCATCACTTCTGCCTCACTCTTCTTAAGATACCCCTTTGAACATTTATGTACGATATGCAATGCTATATATAGGCAAAGGTATACAAATGGGTATCCCAAGGGACAAGTAGTAGTCCCCCTATACCTGGCCCATTAGTAAAAATGGAAAGTGAATGGGAGCTACACCTACATCTTTTTTAAGTAGGTTGCACTTACACTTTTAATGACAACTTTGAAATTCGAACTTGATTGAAAGGTGTAGAAAAATTCAATAGTAAAAGACAATGAATATTATTAAATAATGGCCTATTAATATTAAAAAGACAAAAAAAATTAAAGGAGGGTAGTTTATTTTTGACTTTAATTTGTCATAAAACTAGTAATAGTTTCGTGCATTTCCATAGATCTATTTATTTGTACTTGATATTTAAGGTCAATATTATAGATTGGAATAAATTCATTAGTCATTTTAAAACATTAATATAGTATTTATATAAAATATTTGTTTATTTTATTTGTAAAATTCTGTTAAATATTTGCACTTGCATCCATTGTGGATTTTATGTGTTAATATCTAGGAAACACAAATTTTTATCTCGTGTTGATATGTGATTGACTAATAAACTTAATATGATGAAATTTTTTTAAAAAAAACTTATGAGTATTTTCAAAATACAAACAATAATGTAATAATTTTATAAAAAAATTCGCTTGTTTTATATGTAAAACTCTGTTAAAATATTTGCACCACATTACTTGCGGATTTGATATGTTTATGTCCTTCGAAATAAATATTTATGCATGTTCATTTGAAAACGATATATAAAATCAATATGATAAAATATAGAAAACATGTATTTTAAAAATACCAATATATATTAATGTATTATTTATATTTTTTTTTCATTTTATATGTGAAATCCGTTAAAATACATGCACTATGCTCATTACAGATTTTAAGTACTTATATTTATGGGTTTGAATTTTTATGTCATGAATATATTTATCTATGACAAAAGTTTGTCTCATATTTTTTTAATATTTATCACTAGTGATTTTTGAACAAAACAATTCCAACTAATGAGAATATTAAGAAGATAGTAGCAATTAGAAAAATTAGTGGAGAATATGAAAAAGAAATATTAAATTAAATTATATTAGAGAAAAGAAAGAGAATCAAATAATTGAAAAATAAGAAAGACAGAGAGAGTCAAAATGAAAAATAATAAATAATGAATGAAAACGTAATAAAGAATGAAAGTGGTATGAGAAATAATAGTAATAAAAAATTGCAAAATGTGAAAGAGAAGAAAAATAGAAAAAGAAAAACAATAAAGAATGGAAAAGTAAAATGTTGCAAATACCAAATTGCCCCTAATGAAAATTGTTTTAAGTTATTTGAATGAAGGATAAGAATGTAGTATGATAATTTGTCAAAAAAAAAATGTAGTATAATAAATAATTAATTTTCGTATATTAGTTGTAGGTAGATAGGTCCCAAAATATTTCCCAAAAATCTCTTATAATAATAAGAGTTAAAGATAGCACTTTGGTGTAATTAATAGTGACACATTCAAAGAGGGTTGTCTTGGGAAGTTGACATCATTTTGGTCAAGACTTTTGTTTTTGTCTTGGAGACTTGAGTGAGAGAAAGAGAGGGCACAATGAAAATAGGGAGAAGGGAGATTATTGAAGAATCAAAGAAGCAGCTATGGCTGGCAGGGCCTTTGATATTTGTCTGTGTGTTTCAAAACAGCTTACAAATTATATCTCTCATGTTTGTTGGACGTTTGGATGAGTTGCTTCTTGCTGGTGCTTCTTTGGCTATTTCATTTGTCAATGTCACTGGTTTCAATGTATTGGTATGTTACGATTTTTCTTCATTTTAGTTTCCATCAATTTTATTGATTTCTAATTATCTATGCATGATTTCTAATTATCTATGCATGTATGAAAGACATCATAGAAATGTTCACTATACAACTAGTATTAGTTTTTCTGAAAACCACTTTTAATTTCCATTAATTTTATTGATTTGCAGCTGTCTATGCATGTATGAAAGTCTTGAAATCACCTTTAATTTTTTTATAATATTTTATTAAAAAAATATTTAGAAACTTATATATTTTCTTAAATATTAGTTATTCAATGAATAATTCATATTATAAGAGACAATTCACTTTTTAGCTTCAATGAATAACTGATGTATCTGATCAATAATAAAGACTAAATAAATAAGTTATTCAATGAATTTAAAAAATATATTACTTGACCAAATACATATGTTATTTAATGAATTCAAAAAGTAAATTATATCTTACAATAAACAACAAATGTACTATTTAAGATGTTGAATACAAAACTTCAATTATTACACAGTTTAATTTCAATGTATTTAATTTTCCTCAAAAAAAAAAAAAACCCATGTATTTAGTTACAATATTCACAATAAATTCAAAAAAAAAAATAAGAATTCT
>Ga0228711_1010556_pt1 | contig 12090 bp, 6 predicted proteins | sample MedpolnodulmetaG_2_FD_177996 | JGI IMG/M metagenome (GOLD analysis project Ga0228711, IMG submission 177996) | Root nodule microbial communities from Medicago polymorpha collected in Santa Monica, California, United States - brown nodules | ecosystem: Host-associated > Plants > Roots > Nodule...
AAGATCCTCAAAAAAAAAAAAAAAGAGAGCTACCCAAAAGAGTAACCATCAAAATTATCAAATATGGGCTTGCATAGGGCTATAACCTAGCCAATCCTTGAGATCAGTCCAATTATCATCAAGATTTAACAAAACGAATGAAGAATTCTCCAAACCACTAAAAGCATTACAAGCCAAGGACTAACTAAGGACAATTTTTTCCTGTTGAGAGTTCAAACAAGGGACTAATTTCAATTAACACATGATGACGACCAAATTCTTGAACGAACCAACTATACCATATTGTGGACCAGCATTGTATTGTATGTGTTCTACTTTAGACATTTAAAGTTAAAGTTAAGAACGAATGACTTTTTTGATTAACGGAGCAAAATAAGAGGGACCAAAATGATGATTTTAAGATTTATGGGACTAAAATGAAAACTGATAATTAGTTGAGGGACCATTGGATTAATTTAGCCTTTGTTTTATTAAATGTAAGTGTTTATTGTTTGTATATTTATATGTGGTTGTCATTGTTGCAGGCTTGGGTGTATCAGCACTTCCAAGGTATGCGAAGCAAGGATGTCAGGGCAGGATATGGGGAGGATCGGTATCCACCTGCGATGCTTTTTGTACCACTACCTGGTTTGGGCACACCAGACAACTACAAAAACCATCTGGATAGGCTGGAACTGAGTGTCGTTGTCATGATCCCATATGGAGAGTACTGTGAGGCACGTCCACTTGAGAGGGTCAGCCTTTTCACTAGATGGCTCAGATACGGAGACCGCACAGTGAGATATATGCCAGAGCGGGTTCTTCGTCAGTTTGGGAGGATTCATATCATACCGAGACATCCCGTTGAGGTTGCACTTCTTAAGACTAATTTGGGGGAGATCTCACTCCGCTTTCAGCATGCTCTTGATCATGCGCTGACTCCGAGCAGTTGGGGCAGCGTGTAGTTCATGGCGTGGAGGTAAGGGATGGATACATCGAGTGGTTTTATCTCCATTATCATCCACACATGATTCTTCCTGATATCCCGGCACCGGTGCCGATGCCACCAGAGCGTGAGGTCCTTGATGCGCGAGCTGCTCAGGAGGATGAAGATGTTGGGTACTTACAACTTAGCTATGTTGTGATGTCCAGTAGTGTGGTTCCGCGAGAGTCTGAGGAATGACAACATTTGGAGGAGGTATTGAGAGAGGTGCATGATAAGTAAGTTTATCGTCGTTGGGGTGCTACTGAGGGTGGCAAGGGTGCCAGAGGTGGTAGCAGAGGTGGCGGTGGTACGGGTGTAGTTATTAGGGGCTGATTGTATTGTATTTTATGTTTATGTTTGAACATTTTGAATGTTTTTAAATAATGTAACACTTGGATAATTTTTATTTTTATGTTTTAGTGATGTTAGAATGTTTGAAATTTATATTGCGTCGTTAATTATAAGTTGAATTCTCTGTTTGAACAATAGGTCAAAGGCCAAAATGTTGGACGACATGCACCAAAACATAGGCTCGGCCAAAACAGATGGCTTCTGCCTCTGTGCTGATGCAGTTCGAATTACACAATCCAGAAACATCATATCCCACCCCATTTGTTGACTTTCAACGGGGTGATTTACATATTTCGGATTACATAATCCAGAGTTTGTACAGAATTTCTGGATTATGTACTCTGAAACCATCTATTCAAAACTGGCACCAACATCCATCAGAGTGGTTGAAGTGCCAAAATCTACGAATTTGTCCGGAATTTAGTTTTCAGAAGTTGTTCGGATTTTATATTCCGGACCAGGGGTATTTTTGGAAAAAATAGGGCGTGCGAGGAAAACCATAGGGTGAGAAAAGTAAAACTCTAAACCTAATTCATAAAAATTGACATTGGGAGAATTCAAATTTGAGAAAATAAGAAGAGCACATCAGGCCAACTTACATGGGTTATGTTGTAAAATTAATTGTTTAACATAGATTATCATAAGAAAAATCTTAAATTTGATTTTAAACAAATAGATTTTGTGCAATTAAATTCCTTTTTTTAATTAAAATCGATATCCTTTATTTGTGGAAAGAAATTGTTTTTTTTTTTAAACTCATAACATCTGCGTTATATTTTTCTAATCCTTTTGGGTCAATATAAAAGGGAAAAAAAAGTTTTTTTAAGGAAAAAGGTAAGAAAATTTATTGAAACGAGAAATTAGTGATCTCCACTAGAGCTGTCAAAAATGGGTTGAGCTAATGGGCCGACCCATTAGCTCACAATTTGGGTCAGATTGGCTCTTAAAATGCTAGTCCAAAATACACTCAGACTTTATTTACCCTAGCCCATTTGGCCTATATAAAAAAGAGAATTACTTTTCCCACCCTATGGTATTCTAGCGCGCCCTATTTTTTTTTTCAAAAATACTCTTGGATAAATTCAGATTATATATTCAGAACAACACAGATTTGCATGTCATTGTGGTTTTTATCATTGTTTTTCAATAAATCATTATATATATATATATATATGGTTTTGCTAGAAGCCACCCATGAAGGTGTCTTTTAGCAACTCACACCTCAAGGTGTGATTTCCACTTTTTAGTTATATCTTTGCTAAAAGCCACCTTCATAAAAGGTGTTTTCTAGCAAAACCCATATATATATGTGTGTGTGTGTAATAGACAATTAACTTAGAATTATATCAAAAAATGATTATATATCTATATCATTATACCAAAAAAGTGTTGAATTTATATCATTACACATTTAACCAAATGATATACATTTCAACTAAACCAATGATATGCATTTAATCTATGGCGTCGAAAGATCAATGAGACTATCATCCATTTCAACCTTCACACCAGGACCATGACCATGACCAACCCTCTCACCAGGATCAAGATTTTCAATAATGTACAACTCTTCCTCATCTCTTATCCCCTCTTCACTCGTCGCTCGACTTAGCTCATTATAGTCTGCCATCCGACTGACAAATCTATCAGGCCAGCTTTGTGCATCCTCTCGAGAGTGTCGTCTCCATAGAGGACAAGTGGGAGGAATCGGAAAACCATCCTTCAAATCCACTACCATAAAATGGTTGTCATTCACATATGCCAGACACATCACCTGATCGATACATGACGGTGGACCACATAGAGGAAATAGGTTTCCGATCGCCTTTTCCTAATGGACAACACAACAACCGTGTGGTTGAATTTCTGTGCGATGAGGAAACCCATATTCGACATGGTCATTCATTTATCCGGGGGTGCATTCTCAATACTGCTAAAGGATAGTACGTCTGAGACCACTTTATACTGCCTATCATTATTAATCATCCTTCGATAGCGAGCATTTTCTACACCAACAAACTCTTTGTAAAGGTGGTAACAAATTATTTGGTGATCATCAACAGTCAAGTTACGTAGGACCGCAACTGCTCGGAACCCACAATGGCCGTCACCAGGTACATCCTCAACCTTTTCAATAAAGTCATGCATCCAAATTAGGATTTGGTCTTTGTGTGGTATGTGGACTTTAACCGGTATTGGCTTCGGATTTTTTGGAATTGGCTTAGGAGGAGTAGGAGACATGTTGCTTTTCCATGCACTCTTTCTACTCGTCCCTGTTGATTTTGTCTATGAACCTTGTGTCTGTTGTTCTAGGGAATAAACAATCTCCCATAGCGAAGGGGAGCGCCTTGTCAATCGAATACTTTATTTATCTTTCTTTGGAGCTCCTTTGGTGGTGACCTTATTTGGCGGTGGACGCATAGAGGTGGTTTCCGGTAAAACAAACTGTTGGAATTGTTTTTTCATATGCACCTTCATGTTGAAATCGGCGTGCTTGAACCGGGCCTATAATGTGTAAAAAAAAAACTGTCATTTTGGTTGTTGCTGGAAAATAGGCAAAAACATGCATTCTGTTATGAGCACTGATACGGTTCGAATTTTATCATCCGGAACGTAATCGCACATTCCGAAACTTCCCGATACCACCCTTTGCATGAGTCTTAAATTCGCTTGCATGAGGCGTAAATGCTATCATTTCGGATTATGTAATCCGAAATGCACCAGTATAGAAAACAGAAACACAAATCCTGGGCTGAACCTAAAGTAACACAGTTTTTCAAAAAAAAATATCCGAAGAATATCCCATTCTGGTAATAGAGAGATGTCTGCTTTATGAAGCTTCGGGTCAACCTCGTACTCGAACCTCAACCTCTTCCAACGAGTGTGGATTTTATCCAAACGGAGGGCAGTGTCGTTCTTGATCTTCAAAGCAATCGTACACACACGCGGTAATTCATGAGTGATCAAACTTAGACAACCACATCTTTATTTATTCGTACCAATTTCAAGTGCTTTATTATACTCTTCTACGAGATGATGCAAAGCTTCCATTGAAATGTTTCAGATCAACCTATACCACAACACCTTTCCTTTGTACCTATGTTCAAGTATGATAATGCTCGTTTGAAACGAAGCATGTATTGCGGTATGTTGTAACTATAGCATGTCATGAATGATTTCCAGTTTATAATTAAATCACTCAAACTACTACTCAGATATTTTTTCAACCGAGCGTGTGCAGATTCAGCTCTGTTTGTTGTAGTATTCCCCATATGAATTACTTTGTCGACTCAAAACCTCACAACCTTATCCTTAACCGGATCGAAAATTTGCTTTTCAACATATTCCAAAAACTTTGGAAATTTTCCGCATACAACTTTGAACTGGTTCCAAATATCAATATATGCCTCCTCCGTTTTGGAATCCACAATATCCATCCATGCAGCCATCACAGTCTTCACCACCGAACCAGGCTTGATATCTTCCCCATCCTTGCCTTTGAGATCCTTCACTTTGCAATCTGCTTTACACTTTGCTCTCACATTTTGTCGAATGTGATATGAGCACAACAAAGTAGTGGTATCAGGGAAAACGGTTTCCACATCATTGATCAAAGCATCGTCCCGATCAATGACCACTACTTTGGGATAAAGATCTTTGGAATGCAACATCTCACGACACCTCTCAAGAGCCCAATTAACGTTGTCTTGCCTCTCATACATCATATAAGCAAAATCAATTGAGAACGTTTTCATGGTAGAGGTGTTACCGACAAACTCAAGTGAAGGAAGAAAATACTTGTTGGTCTTATAGGTGAAATCCAACACAAGCACCATGAAGAACGTTTTAAACAACTTGAGAGAATTTGGATGTGCCCAAAAAACCTCACTTACATCATCAGAATCATGATACTTCCAACAATGATACACGTAATCATGATCAACCAAATACTTCAAGAGATGTTGCATGCCCGTCCTCGTAGCCCTAATGGACCGCCTATACCTGTGACATGCATTATGAACGTGTTTGATAGTAGTTGAAATAGTACGGTTCCTCTTCCATAAGTTGGTAAGCATTTTCCTCGAAGAAATGTTTGAATCCACCATCTCATTAAGGTGCAGATGTTCATTTGGATTTAGACGACCGACAATTTTATGACCTTTCAACACAACTGTCATGTCATGGTTGCGTCTACCATCACCAACTTTGAGGCTCCAATCATCAGCAGTCAACAAATAACCTCTCAGCCGAAACGGACACTCGCATTTAACCGAACTAGCTATCTTGCGACGAGTCTTTCTCTTGTACTCGGTGTATGAACCTCCCCTTTCACATATCAAAGTAACAAATGAGCTTCTTTTACTGCCACCGTTATCGGATTTACCAATAACAGTGGAAAAACCAAGCTTCCTTGCTTTCTCTCGTACCCACTCCAACAAATCATTTTGTGTTGCAAACTTTAGTGTAGTGATACAATGTTCTCGCTGATCAATACAAACAACAACAACTGGAGGTACAACAGGAGAAATAGGAGGAGAAGCATCCTCTACTTTCGCATCACCTAAAGAAATTTCAATTTTCGGTGGTGGTGGTGGGGGATTCTCGAATTTGGCATTTCTGGAATCATGCACATCTTCAAGTAAAAGGACCGACAACACAATAGAAGGTTCAATCTCAAGTGGATCATTATTTGGGGCATCAACGAGAACAACCATAACTGAAAATAATGCGAAGCAAAGTCAGAAAATGAGCACAGTTTATGTACTGGTGTTGTTCAGATTAGTAAATCTGAAATGCATGAATGCAGTCCGAATTGTATTTTTCGTAATGCTCCAGTACTGATCATATGACGTGATCAAAATGAAAGCGCTTAAAAATCGAATGAGGGAAGGTTTATATACACATTACCTTTGCATTCAGACGAAAATGATGATGTTAACCTCCCTTGATGATCAGATTGCTGCTCCAAATCATATTTTTGCCCTAAATGGTGTATTTCTAGAGGTGTAGGGAGTGTTTGTGATAAAGGTGATGAGCTTCAGCTAGGTTCTGGGGAAGTATATATAACTAAACCATTTGAATTTCATTTTTCGGAAAATAACGACACTTTTTTCCGCTCAGTTCAAATACAGGGTGTCCGGATTATACTTTCTGAATCGTCTTGCGCCCTGATCAAGTCCAAATTTCAGATAAGACATGGTGCAGCGTGATTTTCTGATAATTTCGGATTATTTAATCCTAACTGTGTCCGAATTATATAATCCGAACAAAGGGTATTTTAGTCAAAAATGCAGGGCGTGTGAGAAGGCAGCAAGGTGGAAAAAATAATACTCAATAAAAAAAAACCGTTTTGTTCAAATCTACTCATCCGGCACGAATTAGGGGCTTTTGGAGCATTAAATTTACAAGATCAGCACTTATCATAGTGGCTATTTTCCTCTTAGGATGATTCTATGGCAATATGACCATGCAGAAAATATTTGATCCTCGGAAGTAATTCAATATTGTAAAGAAAACTTGTTTGAAATTATCACCTTATCACATGATGAGGCATTGAATTCTAGACCACCAATTAAGCTTCTTATAATTTCAACAAGTTTGTGGTCTTTCTAACAAGCATGTGCCAAACAACAATAGAAGAATAAATGTAGGATTGCTATACGTCATATTTGCAAATAACTCAGACAAAATGGGCAATCGACTCTTTTATTCTGAAGCATCTAGCGTGTACAAAAACAAAAGGAAAACAATATCATTGCTTCCATTGAATTTTGCTTAATAGTAACGTAATATTGGTTTCATTCCAAGTTCCAACCCCTACCGACAATTCTTCCCCATCACCAACTAATCAATCCAATAGCTCCATTTTTTTTTATCGGACCAATTAAGCTTCTTAATGGCAATAGCTACATTTTTTTGGCATGGACGACAGACTCAACAACTTATATTAAAATATAAAATCATACATTGTATTATATAAATAGTGGTGCGAATGAGAATCCTGTCAAAAAAAAAATATAAATAATGGTGCGACGACGATTCATCAAACACTTACTTCAACAAAAAAAACATCTTCCCTAAAAAAAAGAAATCATCTAACACCATTTATACGTTTTCTCATATTGTCAAAAGTATATTTTTATTTGTTAAAATTTATAAACAATCTCTTCCTCACGCACAGTAAGTTGCAAAAAAAAATAAAATAGAAAATCTCATCTAACCAGGTTGAAGTCAATTTGACAAAGTCTTTGAAAGAATTTTATAAACCAAGCTGCAAAGAGAGATAGAGCGCAAATCACGCACAATAAGTTCACTATCACGTTTTCCTTCCAAAAAAAGTTGATTATCACGTTCAGGAATAAGTACATTATTAGTGTCTCCAAAGGAGTTTGGAAACTTTACTTCGTCTAGACAATGCATGCATGCATGTGCTATCTCTTCCTCACGAGGATTCTAAAATCTACGATAAAAAGTGGGATTAAGGTTATCCAAGGCAATGATTCTTGTTAGGATGCAATTGAAAAACATTAAGACAATCGATAACTCTTTATAGAATGCATATATAATAGACGAATATTTGATAAGATGTCACATTAGATTTTTTCCGGGTTTCTAATTATTACATTGATTTATTTTCATATGTACAATGTTTTCTAATAAGGATATAACATATGTTAAAATTTTCCCTTAAAAAAAATATGTTAAAATTTATTGAATTATATTAATTTCTTAAAATTTTATGTGCATGGAACTATTTATTTTTTTGATAAACCCTATCAATGAATAGTGTAACACATCAATACTCCCTATGCTCCTTTTTAAGTGTCACATTTGAAGAAAAAAAAATCTCATATTTAATTGTTATTTTCAAAGTTTAATGCAACATTAGTTATTAATTTATGAATAGATGAAGTTTTTTTTTGTTTTGAAAATGACAAGTAAATATGAGCATTTTTTTTCTTTCTTATTTCCACATTTTATGAAGAATCTTGGATTCAAACTCATCACCAGATTCTCTCTCCATGTGTGTGTTTATTTGAGTAGGTGTTGACCCCTAAGCCTATAACAAATTTTCTCAATGACTTAATTAAGTCCTACAATTTTTTTCAAAGACTAAATAAATCTTCACCCTTATTGTTTTCCAACTGTGTTAGTGAACTCCACTCTTGGCATCTTGATATTTGTTAGTTTGTCAAAATTATTTAATAAGGATAGATTAGTAAAATGATTATTCTCTAACTTATATTTATTATAAAAAAATTTAATGGACGAGATAACAATAGTGTTATTGCAAACTCACATATGCAAGTGGAGAAATCGGAGTTTGAACTCCAGTCACGAAGTCAGGCTTAACAAATTCAACGTATTTAAGAGTTGAAGTATAACTTGTGACTATTGCATTTTTTTTAACGAGACTATTGCATTCTTTTTCCTGTCAAGTTGCCTACTGGATATAAGTTCACCCCTTAAGGTGAATAAATGAAAAATTTGAGATTCGAATACCGACCCCTGTATATATAATGCAATGTCCTATCAACTGAGGTATACTTACACAGAAGATTATTGTATTTTTTAATATGTATATACAAATCTTAAACAACCTTCTTTTTAAAACAAAAAAAAAGTATGTTAATGCGTTGATTTTCAATTTTCATGTTGTCCAAGTATCATTGGCACATTTCACCAAACTTAATCTTTTCCCTTTCTTTGGTTTTACTTTTTTTTTTGTTGAAGTTTTTGTCATTTGTTTTCTCTAATTCTTGCGCTTAATGTTATTATTTTCATAACGCCAATTTCTTCTTTAATTTAATTTATATATATATATATATATATATATATATATATATTTTTCTAATATTTTTATTGACAGTAATCTATTTGACTAATACTAAAATCCCAAAAACATATAAAACTCTAGTACTTTTCCAGTCAAAATAAAATATTTGTAATATTTAAAAATCTGGTATTTTCTGGTCAAAAGAGTATATTAGATTATTAATACATTCATTTTTCATGTTTTTCTTTGGTTTTACTTTTATTGAAATTTTTGCCATTTGTTTCTCAAATTCTTGCACTTAACGATATTATTTTTTGTAACGCCAATTTCTTCTTTAATTTAAATTATATGTCTATTGACTAATATTATTAAAATCTCATAAACATATAAAAGTCTAGTATTTTTCCAGTCAAAAGAAAATATTTTTAATATTTAAAAATCTATTTTTTCCCAGTCAAAAAAGTGTATATTAATACATTCATTTCAATATTCATGTTGTAATTCAAGTATCACACATTTGATCAATATATATTGTAAAATGTGCCCTTTGTTTTCTTAATAATTCTTGCACTTAATGTTTTATTTTTTCTAACGCCAATTTCTTCTTTAATTTAAATTATTTATCTATTTGACTAATATTAAAATTTCAGAAACTTATAAAGTCGTATTTTTCCAGTCAAAAGAAACTATGTATTGTAATATTTATAAATCTAGTATTTTCCGGTCAAAAGAAAATATAGTAGTGGTAGTATTTTTCAACCAATAGACAACCTGTTCAAAGAACGGCTATAATTGCATGCAAGAGTAAAAAAATAATTTATTTAGATATTTAAAAAGAGTGAAAAATAAAGAGAGAAAAACGTGTCCCTCACCTTGTATTATTATTAAAAAAATGTTAACAAGTGTCTCTAGAAAATTAATTAATAAATAAATATAATAAAAATATTTTAAAACCAATGTAATAAAACTATTAAAAGTGTAAATAAAAGTATTTTCAATATGAAAATTCTTTACTTTTGTTTTTTTAACTAGTGTCTGTGACTTTTTTTTTTTTTGAAAGATAGTGTCCTTGACTTTTATTTTTATTAATTATTATTATTATTGGGAGAATACAAAATAGCTCATTTTTATACATCATAGGTACATTGTTTTGTTTTTGTATCTACACCTATATTCTTTTTATTATATTTTAATTGTTTTATAAGTTATTATAAAAAATAGTTATTCAAATAACCCGCCTCATATAAATAATGATGCAATCCCTAATATGGAAAGAAACAATTGTACACATACGCGGAAGCGCTATGGTTGGACGAAGGTTTGACCATTAGAAAAGGTAAAGACTGGAAGAAAATAATGTCTTCGAAAATCAACCCACACTCGCTACTACAGTAAAATAATCAAATCATTGCTATATTTGTATTTTGGCCAACATTGACGGACTTTGATTGAGATTAGGAACTTTGAAACAGTCAACATTAGTTTTGTTGTTTATGAATAGAATTTACGTTGCCTCAAATGTTTGATTCTAATTTGTTGTTTATCGTTTAACTTTTTTTTAGGAGTACTTTTTATTATACAAAGTGTCATGTTAACTTTGAAACCGTTTAAAAAGAAGAAGAGAAATGATATTTGTACAACTATTTTGTGACAACTTTTGAACAATTTTCTTTCTCATACTCACATGATGATCTTATTCTCTCTCTTCATTTTTTTCTCTCCATTATTTTTGACCAATAAGAAGAGAGAAAAACAAGGTTGTCATTAAAATTGTCATTAAATGAATGTATAAATATCATTGTTCAAAAGAAAAAACTTTGAGACACATGTTAAAAAGTAAAAAATAAAACTAAAAAATTATTCTTGTAATGAAAAGATACAAGTTTAAACTTTTAAGATAAAGATTACACAATTTTTAAGATTTTATTTATGCTTTTGATTTCTTAAAGACACATACATGTTAACATATATGAAAAGATAAAAGTTACACAATTTTTAAGATCTTATTTATGTTCCTTAAAAAAAGATCTTATTTGTTTTTGATTTCTTAAAGACACGCGTTAACATTTCTTTTTTGAAAATGTATTTATAGAACATAAATCATTTTACGATTACTCACTTTTAAGTACAATAACTCATTGTTACGGAATTATAAAATGAAATATTATCTTGAAAATTGTGTATTCTACTCTTTAAAAATTAAAAAAGTGTTTTTTTAAATGCAAAGTTTTTTTTTTTTAGTTCTTTAATAACTAGTACTCTAGAGACATCGGTTAGAAAGACCTTAAAATGATGGGAAATGTTAACGGGTGTTTCCATGACACTCTTTAAGCACTTTAAATGGTAAATTTTTTAATGAAAAGTTGTGTATTGAATGCATTGGAAATTGTAATAGTTGACTTTTTAAAAGAATAATTACTAAATTTGGGATGCTTAAAGAGTGTGTCGGGAACACTGGTTAACGAAACCCTAAAATTAATTCAAAAGACAAAAAGACATTAAACTCATGATCAAAATTTAACTCTACATTATTTTAAATTGGAAAATACTAACAAGTGTTTTTAGGACATTGTTTAAGCGTTTAAAATTAATAACTTCTACGTTGTAAATTGTGTAGTTTTGATTTTTATATATGTTTAATCTATATTTTCAAAACAAACTTTTTTATTGTTTTTTAAACGATACTTTTAAGACACTTATTATCAAAACTTTTTATTTATTTTTCATCTTATAACCTAGGCAGCTGTAAAATGATATCATTATCGATAATTGTTATTGAGTCTTGCTAACAAGTGTCTTAAAGGCTAAAGAACTCACAAAAAGAAATTATGTTTTAAAAATACAAATCAAGTACATGTTAAATTCATAATCACATTATTTTCAATGTAAAAATTGCTATTTTTAGATGTTTAAACAATATCCTCGTAACATTTGTTAACATTCTCCTTTGTTATCAAGTTTTTTTTTTTTTTTTTTTTTTTTTTTTTATTTTTTTTTA
>Ga0228711_1010557_pt1 | contig 12089 bp, 2 predicted proteins | sample MedpolnodulmetaG_2_FD_177996 | JGI IMG/M metagenome (GOLD analysis project Ga0228711, IMG submission 177996) | Root nodule microbial communities from Medicago polymorpha collected in Santa Monica, California, United States - brown nodules | ecosystem: Host-associated > Plants > Roots > Nodule...
CAAAAAAAAAAAAAAAAGTCTTTTACGGTATGAGACCTAAAGAAGTCTCCTACCGTAGCCTTTGCCGTATATTTAACTACAATTTAGATGTTTATCACTCTAAGCGGTGTTGGATTTTTTCAATACTTTTTAAATGAAAACTGTCAAGATTACAATGGTGTATCCGAATTGTCGGGGATGGCCCTTCGGCCTCAATCATAAACAACTTTTTACTTTTCAGGTTTATTGGATTAATGATGTTTGTAGTGTATAATATGGATTGTATAATTTGAGAAATGGTATAGGTGACAAATCGTATCCTTCAAATATTAAAATAACAGTTAAATATAAACGTTAAATTTGTGGTCAAACAATACTTAAAAAAGAACTGAGGAAGTAATTTCGTAATAGTAAAATGTTTTGTAAATCCATTAAAAAGATATCATGTAAATTTTCTAAAAAATAATGAAATAAAATGTTATGTAAATTATGTAACAAATATGAGAAATTTATAAGAAACTCAGATTTTTGTTCCTTGCATTTAAAACACAACTATTTATTATTAATTATAAGGGTTAATAATGTTTTACTCCCCTGAAATATAGGCCATTTCCGATTTATCCATCTCCTGTAAAATAAAAATTTAGATTTCGTTCTTGTAATTAGAAGATTCTTTGGGTTTGGACTTTCATGACATCAAATTACAAAATTTATGGTACTTGCGCCCCTTGTAATTTGAGCAAATTTTGGTTTACGCCGTACCATATCATCGATTTTGATTTTTGTACACTCAAAATTCATGAAGGTCTAAAACCAAAAAATCTTCAAGTTACAAGCATGAAATCTAAAAAAAATTATTTACAGTGGGTAAACTAGAAATGATCTATATTACAAGGGATAAGACATTATTAACCCTAATTATAATAATAAATTACAAGGGTGAAAATAGGTTTTAGATGAAATAATGAGGGTAATAATGAAACAAAAATTGATAAGTTATAAGCTCAAATGTGAAAACAGTGTTTTAAAAATAAACCATAAAATAATAAATTTAGGTTCCCCACATTTACCGCTGAACGTCACGGTCACACATTTTGTAAAAACCCTATTTTAAAGTAATCGAAATTTTAGTCTGACCACTATTTTGTTTAGTCCCCCGTAATTTTTTGTGAGTTGTCACCTTCATTAATCACCAAAAATGATAAAAGAGGGGAACTAAACAAAATCGAAGAAATATAAAAGAGGGGGGCTAAAATTCCGATTACATAGGAAAACCAAAATTGCATTTAAGCCTACGATTTATACCTAAAATTGTGATTTTTTCCGTTACAAAGAAAAAACTAACGACGAATAAACGTCACACCTAAAGCATCCGCAAGGAGAATGAGAGATAGATCAAAAGGGATTCCATTCATCATATCATCACATATATAATATTTTTCAATGCAAGCAGTTGGTACACTAGGTCCGTAGCATGCCAAAACAGGAATCAATTCATGTAAGCAATTCATAATACACAGTGATCCATCTCCAGGTCAACATTACTGTTGATTAGAATGATTCCAAATCGATTAAACGGTCATTAGTCATTACTCATTACATGAAAGTCGATTCAGCACATCAAAAGGAAAATTTTCACATTTAAGGTAGCATACGTGGAAGTGTTTGCAATTTGGTTCGGATCAAATTTGAGGTGAAAAGCCATCTATTGCTTTACTACAAAGATAAAAATAGTGTGCGGTTCAATTCGATTTTGATTGATTCTTTGGGAAAAAATTAGATGGTCTTTAAAGTTATAAAGATAACAATAGTGTGTGGTTAAGTTCGATTTTGATTAGTTATTTGAAAGAGAGAAAAAAAGATGGTCTTTAAAAAATGCAGTTTGGAATGGATTTGTTCAACCATTTAAAAAAAAATGCATAATTACATACTCCATAACAAAAAAAAATAGTTTTTTAGGTTCATTAAATAACTAATGTATTTAGTCACATTTATAGACGTATACATTGATTATTCAATAAACTTAAAAAAAATATTTTATTTATTATAAATGTGACCAGATAGAGTATTTATATTAATAGTGTCAAATAATATATTAAAAGTTAAATAATATTAACATATAACATAATCCTTCAAGACTAAAATATAAGCAATAGGTTGCCCTATCTAGACAATAATAACAGACACATTTGCAGTAAAAAAATCATCTCAAAATGAATGTCATTTTAAATTTTAATGTAATATCAACTAATATATCTTGGAAATGGTTTTTCATTCCTTTTTTCTTCATGATATCTGTGTCTTTGAAAATATGCTTGAAAATGTTGTTTACAAGATTTTAATTTCATTTCTAAAGAGTATTAGAAAACTAGTGATTTTCTTGGGGTACAACCAATGTAACTTGTATGGCAGTTGATCTTGCTAGCTTTTGTACACATGTTAATGTAGATTTTTATCTCTAATATCTTTAATTATATAATAGCAAAAATTATAAAATTTGATATTTAAAAAAATATTCATCGAGATAAATCCAACAACATCTTATATATTATTATTTGTCTTTATATAATAGTAGAAAAATATGACAAAATATGTTTGTTACGTGAATAATGCATCTAATCAAACAAGATTATTTATTTTAGGATGGAAATAGCATTGACATAAATTCTGAAAGGCTTCTGATTAGAGACACTTAATTTCATTTATAACAATGAACCCACCATGGTTGAAACTGTGCTGTGTAATATTATTTTTATTTGAATATGTTAGTATATTTGGAAATTAGCAACCTCAATAATATATATTTAACTATTGTAAATGAGTTTATTATTTGTCAATTTTTTTTCAAGTAGTTTAGTGGTTAAATTTACACACATTTAAGTGTGGAGAAGTGGGGAATTCGGAGTTCAAATCCCGGTCCTTGCACATAATGTTTCTGGTAGCTACCAATTGAGCTACTCAGTATAAATAAAAATGTTAATAGATATTCACTTGTTTGAAAGACGTATTTCTTTTTTATTTTGGCATATTTTTATCTTTTAAACAAATACAAAAAGAACCTCTTTTTTTTTGTCAAGTAGCCTAATGACTAAAATTCACCTTTTCTAAAATGAATAAGTGGGGTGTCCGGCGTTCAAACCCCGACCCCTACATATAACAATGCATATCCCTATCAACTGAGCTATGTTCACGGGACATACAAAAAGAGCTTTATTAACACCAAAAATTTACCATGACAATACCTAATATATATTTTTATCTTATTTCTTCGTATTTGGCCCTCTTGTACAAAGATGATTGACTAGCTTTGTCGCCGGAACCCATGGGACTGATTAGCATACGTTGATATTTTGGATGAGATTTTAATTATATTATTTAATAATTTAATCATACTCCATTGTTTGTAAGTTTTCTGGTGAACTAGAAAGGCCTGGAACATTAGATTCAAGCAGACTGTCATTAAGGTATAATACACACAATTAAGACAAAACTAAAATAAAATATATATAAATTGACCTTCTAACAAATGATCGAAATTTATAGTATAACAGAAAGATGACGAAAAATAGAAAATTTTATTTAAAATAATGTTGTAACATACTATTTATTGTCTTTCAAAATATCTCTATGGAAAATTAGAAAGAAAAAAACAAATGTTATTACGTTTTTTGGAAGGCCTCACCTTGTCCCTATTGAAGCTCTCCCACCCTCTATCATTATAGTATGGATATCAATATTGTTTTGTGATCTATTTGGGGCCTTCTCTCTTTACAAGATTTAAATATATCTTTAGTAGGACCAAAGGGTTTCGATGTTTCATTTACCTAATAACTACTTCATATTTCGTTCTTGAAGGACAACCAAAATGTCAATAGTATAGTTTGTTTTAGTAAGAAATTGGTTCATACTACTTCTTTTTTTTGACACAATTGGTTCATACTACTTAGTAAGGCGTAAATTGTGTCCTATATAGTAAACAATTACATTTTTTTTCCTATAGTAAAACCAATAATCGCCAATAGTCTTTTTGTGGATAACAGATCACAGATTGTAATAAAGAGTGTACAAAAGCAATTTTTTTGAAGGCAGACATTATATGGGAACGTTATATGATTATAGCATTAGACACAAGACATGCCAAATGTCTTCTTCACTTTTATGCATTGTCATTGCCCCCAGAACTACCATAGAATGTATGAAAATTTCAGCAATTAAATACACTATAATAGCACTTGTTACCAAAGAAACAAACAACTCCAATTGCTAATTCCCTCATCAATAATTATTGTATCATCTCCAATTCTCCATACGGACCATACCTTCCTTCTTCCACTTATAAAATGTCCAGTTGCAACAAAAAAAATTATAGCAGGCCTTGGCATTTTCCTTTGTCCTCAACATGCATCATCACCAACCAATCTTGCAATTTTAATGTTCATGCTTCAGAAATAATAGTTCTTGTCCAGTACTGTCTATTAGTCTATATCGTCACCAGCTATATACTACTTTCATTCCAAGAACAGATGCCCTGCAGCCTAATCTCCAGCAAACCACAACAGTTGCACCGCTTCATTAATGTTAGAGTCTGATGAAGCTGGCTCGAAAAAAAATGTTTATAAGTTTGGGATTTACACAAACATGGAAATCCAAAATTGCAAGTAAAATGAGAATTTGTGTACCTAATTGAACATTAATTGTGCATCCTAGAACCCTGATGAACACAAGAATAATATTATCCGACAAATGAAAGAGTAGCCGATACAAATAGGATACAAAAATTAGTAGATATAATGTCTCAAAAAAAAATTAGCAGGGAGAAATCAAATGACAATCATCATCCCAATGATGCAAAATATAACGAAAATGGTAAGTAATTAACATAGAAAGAAACTTCAACTCGTCCTCGTGAGCTTAACTTGGTTGATAGGGACAATGCATAATATATGCAAAGTCTGGTGTTCAAACCTGGTCACCACCAAAAAGACATAGAAAGAAACAACAATAAATTATTTCTAAGAATAAAAGATGCGTCATTTGACCAAACATGTGAGCACTTAATAAATTGATGAGAAACCTTAGATTAAAATTGGATTAACGGTTAGAATTTGGTGTCAAATATAATTTGACACCTTAGTGTCATTTGATCCTATCCCATATATATATGTGTGTGTGGTTGAACTTCTTTACTTTGAAATATATTTTGATTATGTAATTTAAAATTTAGTAATTGAATTAAATAAAAAAATGTTAAAAGAAAAAATAAAGGTTAATTAATGACATGTCTACCACATGAATTAAAATAAAAATTAAGTGATAGTTAAATTTAAAGAATTTAAAATAGCAAGGGTGAAATTTGTGCTTTTGTTTTCAAACATCGCCTAAATTACATACGATATATGCGGTATTGATCCTATTTTTTATATATAAATATTTAACGTATATTTTTTGGAGTCAACTAAGACCCAATCTTGGAATCAAATGTTCAACAAGATGTATAAACCCAAACTACAGACTACTAGTATGAGCGACGAGTTGCAAAGTAGAGAATAAAGTGCTAGAGTCAATTTAGACCGTAAAGGGTGTAACCATCTAACCGTTATACTTGCGTGGGACTCTCAATAACCTATAAAAGGAGCAACCTACTGTAATAAAATGTATACATTCTCATTCTTAGAAAAATCTCAAATCTCGTTGATTTGAACGTTGGAGTGTTTTTACAAGTACACCAGGTACACCACTCCGATGAAGAACAATAACACATTGTCGCATTGCACCTACTCGAGTTGTCACTTCTAACCATTGATAGAGCGTTGAAGTGTCTTTACAAGTACACCATCCCGCTTCGGTGAAGAACAACCACATATCGTTGCATCGCACCTACTCTAGTTGTCAATTCTGACAGATACACCATCCCGCTCCGCTGACGAACAACCCAAGTTCAAGGTTTGAATTTCCAACAAATATTATAGGTGAAAAGTAAAAATTGCATGGATAAGGGTGTTAATGGGTTCAAATGATTTGTTACATTCAATGATCTAATTCAACTCGCATTTTTATCAATTTCATTCAAATTGAGTCCAACCCAATATGGTTTAGATTGAGTAACAAGTTTATGATTACGAACATGTGAATCAACCAGTTCAAAAATATTGTTAAATTTTTATAATGTAGTTTAAGATTTTTATTTGTTACCTTTAAAATGTTTCAAGTAAAATTAAGCGTTAATATTTAGTTTAAATGCTGAATTTTTGTATGAAATATAATGTAATTTAACTATATGTTTTTGAAAAGTTTTTTAAAAAATTATGTTGAATGACTCATTGTTTCATCCTAACCAATTCGCCATGGTCATATAGGGTTGGTTGTGTGTGACAAAGAAAACTGATTTTTCACTTAACTAGATCAAATTAAGTTTGATCGGATTGGCCTAAACCAACCCAATTTGTGACCACCCCTACATGGGGAAGAAGACCTACATACTCATAGTTAAGGGCCTGCACTTGCCCATAGGTATTTTTTTATTTTTTTTGAAAATGATAATGTAAGAAATTACTAGAATTATGGTACTGATAGTTTTTAGTAGTTTTCTAACAAGATGGTATTATTGGATGTGATGGGTTCTTAGGATGAGCAAAATATCCGGTTACATGGATAAAACCACATCCAAATCCAAAACCATATTTAAATAACCAGATATTTACGTATGGATATTAACCGGTTTTTTTCTAAACGGTCGGTCATCCACTTTGATAAATCCGGTTTTTTTGTTGGATGTCTAGATCCATAACCATATATTTTTTTATTGTAATTTTTCTTACCGCTTTTTTTTAACATAACCATATTTTTTTTAACGAAAATATCTCTCTCCGTTAATTTCTCTCTCTCTCTGAGTTCATCAATACACACAACATCAGTAATTAAAATGGACTAAGAAAAACCATAGAAAATCCACATCCATCATGAATAAGTACGACATCTACGAAGCAATTGGTAACGGTGTTTGAGACATTGCAGATAGTGTACAAAGGTAGAAAGAAGAAGACGATAGAATATTTTTGCAATCAAAAGCCTGGTTAAATCTCAGAAGAACAAGGTTCTTCAAGAAGTGAATTATCATTTAATTATGGAAATTAATTCATTGTTTTCCTTTTCATTTTTGTTAATTATCGATAGCATTCATGATACAATTTAGTCTACGGTATTTGCCCTTGCACATAATACCAACGGTGTTCATCAAAAACAATCATTGGTCATAAATTAAGAAAAAATATTATTTAAAACTAGGTTTTTTTTTTTTATAAAAAATCTGGTCTTAATAAAATTGGTTTCAAAAGAAAAATAACCAAATTTTAATCTGGATTTTTAAAAAATTCAGATATTTTTACAAACCAAACATTATCCATTTATAAACCGGTTTTATAAATTATCCGGTTAAATATCCGTAATAACATTTATAACCGGTTTTATAACCGGTTTAGTAATAAAATATGGTTATGTTTATCAATCCAATACATACAAGTGGTTTATAAATGGTTATGGTTTGGTTGGTCAAAATATCCGACCATGCAAACCCCTAATTGGTGTTTTAGCATTTGTGCTTTGTTTTCCTTTCGTGGCATATGTTCTTTTTATTTTGGGTGCAATCGTTCATTCATTATACCTGATGTTCTTTATAAATCAATTCTCTTTGGGTTCTTCTAAGAAAAATAAAAATTAAAAAGATTAATATGAATAAAGAAATAAGGATGATAAGCCCTTAAAAACAAGGATTAATATAGCGAATAGTGTAAAGAGACCATAATAATTTCACCAGAGATACCTAAAAAACAATCCATCAGAGATTTTTTGTAAATAATTAATCAAGAGAAGAAATAATAAATTATTTCTAAAATTCAAATTTGGATCATTTGATTAAGCATGTGAGTATTTAATGAATTGATGGAAGACGTTGGATTAAGGTTGAATTAATGGTTAAGATTCGGTATCAAATTTAATTTAACACTTGGTGTCATTTGATCATATACATATGAGTTTTGCTAGAATACAACATTTATGAAGGTGTCTTTTAGCAAGTTATTCTATAGACATTTGCTAAAAGACACCAACTAATTTTTATGAAGGTGTCTTTTAGCAAGTTACAACTAAAAAGTTGATGATCACACCTTGAGGTGTGGATTGCTAAAAGACACTTTCATGGTGTCCTCTAGAAAAACCCCATATATATAACTAAAATCCCTTCTTACATCTACTAGTTCATTTCTAAACTGCAATAGTGATGAAGACACCTCCTTTAGTTGCACAGTCCGTAAGATCTAAGAACTTGCAGTTAGGGGTGGCAATTGGATCCATCAAATTCATATCCATCCGGTTCATCCACTATAAAATCCATCTGATCCATCCATCAAACAATTTATTTTTAATGGATTGGATTCAATCCATCCATTAAAAGATATGGATGAATCCAATCCATCCAACTTATTTTAAAGATCCAATGGATCATTTTTTATCTAATAAATAAGGTGAATTCTAGGGTGAGGGACTAGTTAGGTCCCTCACCGGTGGACCACGAGAAAAATACCAATAGATTAAATAGATGGTTCAGATTTATTCAAATTAAAAGTGGAAACATGTACAAGTACTCACATTCAATCCTATCCTAAAATGGTTCCTGGACTCAAACCATCAAATCTGAAAATGCTATGAACCCTAACATTGACTAATTTCTTCTTCTTCTTCTTCAACAAATATGTTAATTGCAATCCCATAAAATAAGTAATTGATTGAGAGTTCGTGTAACAGGAAATTTTGCATCGAGAAGGAATAACAATACAATTAAAATTTGCGATGCATTCTTGTTGCTTTTGTGGCTTGATTCGTCAGTTTTCCTTTTGTATATTTGGCTGATTAGAAGTCTGTTCAAGCAATTTTAAAGAAGTTAGATTGGTGTCTTGTCATGATTTCATCAGTATTGTCGATTGCAGGTTGTGAAAAATAGGCATCACTCATTAGTTCTGCATGTAAATCGAAGCACATAATAATTGACAATAAAAATCATGGCTATTCATGAATAAATTATAAGATTATTGTGTTTTTACCAATTGCCAATAAAAATTAAACCAAATCTTTCCAATTGCCAATAAAAATTAAACCAACTCTTTAAATCTAGAATGCTAAAGGTTGTGAATTTCGCTTAAATTGTGTTTTTTTAACCAACTGTCAAGCTTCGACCATTGTTACAACCTACAAGGTTTAACGAAACTTTTTTATTTAGGTTTTCTTTTTCAATTGTTACAAGGTTTAAAGTTTCTTTGATTTGGGTTTTCTCTTTCCAATGGAAAAAGAAAGAAGACATTAACGAAGCAAGAGAAAGATGAAGGTTTTGCTGGACGAAGAAAAAAAAAAGGAGAGTAAGGATCTGTGGAGGAAAGCATATCTTTGTTTCAATAAAATACAAACCATTAGATCATTTTTAAAGATCTAATGGTATATTATAGATGGTACACCGGTGAGGGACTTAATTGCCCCCTCACCTTAGAATCCACCAATAAATAAAATCACTTTTATTATAAAAAAAAAATTAAAAGTTAAATAACTTATTTCTTCAAAACAACTTATTACAATCGCTTTTTTAAAAACAACTTATTTAAAATAGCTTAATTTATGGAAAATAATTTATGCAAAACAGCTTATTAGGATCTCATTTTTCAAAATAACTTATTCAAAACAGCTTATTAGGATCTCTTTTTTCAAAACAACTTATTCAAAACAGCTTATTTATGCAAAACAGCTTATTACGACCTCTTTTTTAAAAAATAGCTTATTCAAAACAACTTATTTATGCAAAAACAGCTTATTAAGTTCTCTCTTTAAAAACAACTTATTCAAAATAGCTTATTTATGTAAAACAACTTATTTATGCAAAACAACTTATTAAGTTGTTTTTAAAAAGAGATCTTGATAAGCTGTTTTTGCATAAATAAGCTATTTTGAATAAGCTATTTTTTTAAAAAAAGAGATCCTAATAAGCGGTTTTGCATAAATAAGCTATTTTGAATAAGTTGTTTTGAAAAAAGAGATCCTAATAAGCTGTTTTGCATAAATAAGCTGTTTTGAATAAGTTATTTTGAAAAAAGAGATCCTAATAAGCTGTTTTGCATAAATAAGCTGTTTTGAATAAGTTGTTTTGAAAAAAGAGATCCTGATAAGCTGTTTTTGCATAAATAAGTTGTTTTGAATAAGTTGTTTTGTCAAAAGAGATCCTGATAAGCTGTTTTGCATGAATAAGTTGTTTTGAATAAGCTATTTTTTAAAAAAGAGGTCGTAATAAGCTGTTTTGCATAAATAAGCTGTTTTGAATAAGTTGTTTTGAAAAAAGAGATCCTAATAAGCTATTTTGCATAAATAAGTTGTTTTGAATAAGTTATTTTGAAAAAAGAGATCCTAATAAGTTGTTTTACATAAATAAGCTGTTTTGAATAAGTTGTTTTGAAAAAAGAGTTCCTAATAAGCTGTTTTGAATAAGTTGTTTTGAAAAAAGAGATCGTAATAAGTTGTTTTGCATAAAATAAGCCTTTTTTAATAAACTATTTTTTTTATTAAACAACTGATAAAGATAAATTGTTTTTCATAAAAAAATTATTCATTTTGTTATTTTATTTTAGAAAATTAAAAAAAAAATATGGATGGATTGGACATCCATCCATTAAAAATATGAAAATGGATGGATTGGATGAATTTTATTTTTAATGGATTTGATTTGATTTGATTGTTTTAAATGGATTTAGTGGATTGTAATAGGTTAACGGATTTTTTTTATCCATCCATTTCCATCCAAATTCATATCCATCCAAACCATCCATTTTGCCACCCCTACTTGCAGTTAACAAATGAAACTGATACTACTGCACATTAATGCACATGATCATTGTTGCAAGGAAATTGAAAATTTTGGGAAGGTTCCACTGACAAGTTCATATTCATAACGATAAGTCGATAACCATCTCTTTCTACTAAGAATCGAATACAACAAATTATAAATTAGACTTGTTGGATTTGAGATCCTTCTAAGGGTCACGATTACATTGTTATTACGCTATATTACGTGGATACATGTCTTGGGAAAGTCCAATTTATACATGATGTTTGGCAACCAATATGCAGAATCAAATTTCACTTTGAAAATATATTTGTTTGCAAACTGATCTACCAAGTGCAATATTAACGTCTTGCAGGTATCTTCCCTCTTTTATTCGTATAAGCAAATTTGAAAATTTGAATTGCTGACGAGCTATAATTTGTGTAAGCGCCAAAATTAAAGCCAGTGTCAGGTAATTTTGGTACGTGGACGGCACCTATAAATTAAAAATAAGATGTTGTGTACGTGGTGGTGTAGTGCAAAGTCAGGTGTGAGTGCAACAATTTCCAAAAGGTGACCTAACCCACTCAACAAAGGTGGAACAAATAAAAGTGTATCAAGTCTTTATGGAATGCTAAAATAATATTGTACTCGCCTTAAGAATGCAAGCCATCAGATGCATTATTAATCTAATTAATACATACAATAATTAATCCAAGAGTATTTTGATGAAAAGGTACAGGATTCTTTTAGCTTAATCCATGGTTCTAAGTTTAAATTCAATTTTAAAAAGGTCTTGCTAACAAGTGTTTTAAGGACATTGTTTAAAAAACCTGTAGAAAAAAAAATTGTCTTAAAAATATAAATCAAACATATAGAAAAAGCCATAACTATACAATTTTCAATGTAAAAATTACTATTTTTGAATGCTTAAATAATGTTCTAAAAGTACTTGTTAACATTTTCTTTTTGAAAATAGGGTCACACTTAGGGGTGGAAATAGGCTAGGCCGCCCGTCATAGACCTATGAGTCGGCTAACTCGTTTATTAAATAGGCTAGGCTCGAGCTTCTTAAAAAGCTTATTAATTTAAATAGGTCAGCCTAAGGCTTATTAAAAAGTCTAATAGACCTATCAGGCCGGCTCATATATGTGTAATTATATATGCTACATTATATAATACACACGTATTAGCCTCTACAAAATGGATGTGCTAGCTCTACAAAATTTTATTGGATATATATGCAATATATATA